>Ga0315334_10000096_pt1 | contig 57038 bp, 61 predicted proteins | sample M150034915metaG_FD_205555 | JGI IMG/M metagenome (GOLD analysis project Ga0315334, IMG submission 205555) | Ammonia-oxidizing marine archaeal communities from Monterey Bay, California, United States - M1 500m 34915 | ecosystem: Environmental > Aquatic > Marine > Intertidal zone | place: USA... | reverse complement strand
TTCGCCGTAGAGAACGTCGCGGTGTCAACGTCCGGCCACGACTCTTCGTCGCACACGTCGGTAAAGAACTCCGGGTCGAGGTAGTAATTGCAGCCGTACGGAACGTTCGCGTCGTTCACAGTGGCTACGCCGGTTGTGTAGCCAACGCTCGTCGTATCGATTAAGCCGCCAAACAATGAGTTTCCAGCCGCAGCGCACTCCGTAGCGGTCGCGATTTGATGCTCGTCCGCCTCACATCCGCTAGCACTGGTATCCACGATGTGATGCACGGCGTAGTATGATTCTTGCAACCCAAACGGCATGTCGGAAACAATCGCGCACAGATCGCGAGCTGCGAGCGTTGCTGTGTTCAGGCCAGAACCGAGACCCCAGGAATTGTAGCACCACCCCATGAACGTTTCCGAATTTAAGTACGTCGTCGTCCCTGCGACATCCGACTCAAATAACGAGAAGCAGACGTTGTTGGGTGCGGAGAGGGCGCACGGCTCGGAACCGTACCCAACGGTCGTTGAACCACCGACGCTGCTAGGCCCGCCGAGTGCTTGGTGGGCCGCTAGACAGACATCATGATCCGTAATCTTAGTGCCGGCTTGGCAGTGGCACCCAGCGCCGTTGTTGCTGACGCCGTTCCACGAAGTGTCGTCGACGTTGTTGTCGCAGAAAAAGAAATCGTAGTTGGAGTAGTCCCACTGGTCCTGAATCGTCGGGGCTGGGGTCGGCGGCACTTTGCACAGCGGGATATAGTCTGCGCCGATGTTGTGTTTGTTGTCCACGTCCGTGTTAAATTTTATGAGCCAGCCCTTGTTGTTGTACCACTGAATGAAACATCCGGTCGGAAAGTTCGCGCCCATATCTTGGACGTATAACCCCTTTATGCCGCCGTATTGGCCTGCGTAGTAATTGTTGCTTTGGCAACTTCCGGAACCCCACGTACCACTGACTACGCCGTCTGTTGTGGAGTCGGACACCCACGATGCTTGCCAGCAGGTTGTTCCGGAGCAAGCGTCACTGTTCAAGTTTTCACGCTCACTGCAAAACAGCGGATCCGTTCGCGCGTCGCGCATCTCACCGTTCCGATTCATGACTGGCTCGTTCAAAATCACGCGCGCCGCATCCAAACAATCGGCCTGGGCTATCTCGTGGGTCGCCGGGCATTCTCCAGGACAATCCTCGATCGCCTCCTCGCAGTCAAGATCTTCCGTCGCAACGTTTAACGTGTAGTAAGGGAGCGTGGGGTCGGTGGGCGCGTTGGTCGGCCGATCCGTTGGTCCACGATCACATACCGTAAAATAGGTAGCGTCGGTCGTGTACGGATGATACGTCATTTGCTCGTTCACGTTGAAACTCATCAGAACGAGACCATTCACGATCTTGTAGTTGCAGCCGTACGGCGCGCTCGCGTAGTCTTGATCGAACACGCCTGTTTCGTATCCCGCGGTCGTAGTGTCGACGGATCCGTGCAACGAAATACCCGCCAACAGGCAGTCAGCAGTGTCGGAGATCGCGTGCACGGGGTCCTCGCAAAACGTAAATTTCTCGGGCGTGCCACCGAGCGACACCGCCACGGCGTCGATCATGTGGTGAACCGTGTAAACGCTCCCGCTCGCCGGCATCTCCGTCACCGTCGCGCACAAATCTCGCGATCGGTAATCACCGCTGTTGTCGCCTGAGCTAATGCCGTTAGTATTGTAGCACCACCCGCTTTTGCGGACATTGGTCCAGTAGCTACCCGTTTTAGAGTATTGCGTAAAACACATGTTGTTGGGGTAGTTGTTAGTGCACGGAGAACTGCCAAACTTGGTGCCGCCGTAGCCTGCATCGATCGTAGAATGCTTTTCATTCCATTGATGCGCCGCCCTGCAGATAGAGCTGTCCCAAATTTTCGTTTCCGGTTGGCAATGACATCCCAAACCAAGATTGTCCGCACCGTTCCAGTGCGTGTTATCAGTGTTGGTGCGGCAATGAAAAAACTCGTAGCCGTAGTGCCCGTCGTGCCCACCCCACGCACCCGACAGCAACACCGACACAAGGAGCAGTCGCGGGGGAATCAACCCCCATGGAATTACCAACTTGTACATTTTGTTTCACTGGACATTCATTCTATAAACTTTATATAATCCAATCACCAAATAACAGTAGCAAAAGATGGAGGACGTTGTGTTTGACCAAGTCATCTTCTCCATCGCCATCGTCTACTCCCAGTCGCTTTTTGCAGAGACCAAGGAATTGGACCAACATGCGCTAATCTCGTTTATCAGTGCTATTATTGCGATTATGTCCAAACGGCTTCATAGCAAATGGAACGCGGGCACAACAGCAAAGGCAAAGGCAAAGGCAAAGGAAGAAAAAAAAAAGATACTCTCGGACATATGGCGAAAAATAGTCGCACAATGGCTCAAAATTTTACAAATGATCAGCACCTTTATCGCAATCCACAACCTCGTCGATCTCGTCAATAACATGATCCTCAATACCGAACGGTTCTATCACGAAGCTTTCCTGTTTCCTGTCATCACCATCATGTTTTCAATCGCAGCCGTTACGCTACTAGATCATCATTTTTTTTCTGTTTAATTTTTTGTTCCACTTTACGCATGTCCGCGCCTTCCATTAACTCCTTGATGAATAAGTTTTTCCGTTCACGATTGAACTTGACACCCCACACCGAACACGTGAATACAAACCAATCCATGAGCTTTATCTCCTTTGTAATCACGCTTCGGTGCTTTCGTTTCCGTTTCAATAGTATATTACCTTCGGCACAAAACGTCCAACATGATGGGAATACCGTCGTTTTCTCGGACGGCTCACTTACCGTTTTTAAAAAATCCAACAATGGAATCGGATCGTTCATTTTGATATAAGACTTGATGGGTTTAATCTCGATGTAAAATGTTCGCGTTCCGAGAATACGTTTCGTTCAACGGAGGCGGCGCCGACCACACCCTTGTCGATCAGACCGAACCATTCGATCACAATTCCTTGCTTCTGTTTTGGTCCCCAGTTCTTTTCCCAAACACACCCCTCGAGAAAATGTTTCCCCTGCTTCTTCAGATCAACACCAATCATATCATACACCCGCTTATTTCGGCGCTCAATGAATACCAACACTTTGATCGCGTGTACCGAACAAACGCAAACCATATCCTCCATTTTGTCCAAAATATTCAAAGACCATCAATGAATCTATGTTTTGATTTATTCTTAAAACAATCCAAACAGAATAGTTATCGATCACAACGAATCGTCTCGGTGATGACTATAAAATACAAGACTGCGTTACAAAATCTCATCTCCAATGATCTCTTCTACTACGCGTCGAAACTGGTTTATTTCGTCGACGACAACCCCGACACCACCATACTCTTGTTTCACAACGCGATGCGGATCCAAATTCGGTGGAGCCTTCAATCCTTTATCGAACAGTGTGACGACTTCTCGACTGCCGATTTCAGTATCATGCCCCACACGACCAATTCCAAGCAACGACAACACATCCTTGTCGTCAAAACCGAATTTGTCCCCACTCTGCAACATTTCATTCTGTGTGAGTGGGTGTCGGATTCGTCGTCGATACGCAAAAACGCGATGCTGATCTCCCCGTTTCTGTCCTCGTTGTTTTTTCAAAACGATGTGACGGTTTTTTCCACAATAAAGACGATTCTTCGCTGGTTCTGCATCTCGCGGACACAATACAGGGGATTACTGCAACCGGGCGAACCCGGTTTTAAACTGTACCAGTATCTGCCCAAGTTACTGGCTTGTTTCAGCACCAGGCGCGAACTCTCCAAATACCACACGCGGAAATTCGTGTCCCCGTCAAGCAAACGAATTGACAATACCGTTCCCAATTTTTTGCGAGGGTTGAAATCGTTCCTGCAGCTAAAACACGAACACTACATCGATCTGAAATCGATACAGTCGATCCACAACTATATTCATTCGCGCAAATATCTCCAATCCGTTTTCCCACAAGTCTGGGACATCACCAACCACGTTCTCTTTAACACCAACAAAAAAAACAAAGTTTCACTAAATGATGTGTTCGTCATGGACGGGCACAACTATCCTTCGTTTCTCTTTGTTTACGCGCTAATGCTTCATAAAAATGTTCCTAAAAAAATCAAACAAATGATCTGGTTGAATACCTACACCACGACGCAAATGGTATTACCCAGCAAACTCAAAGGCATCGAGCACATGCACCGCCATCACACGATCTACAAGTCATACGAAGACTTTGTCTCCGATAGCGGCGAACCCAATACCCACGACACCAACGAATTTTTACAACTAATGGTCTTTCTGGAGTATCGTTCGTACATGAACCCTTCCAAATTATCCTTCAAGATCTCCAACATACCCACCATCAAGTTTAAGACGAAACCGGTCGCGTTTCCGATCATGACCAAAACCAAAACCAAGACAAGCATTGAATTCGATCGACGAAATTATATTTACTCCAATAATTCATGGGTGATTCGAAACGTGGAATTACCGCCGGATTTTCGGTTTAAACGTGAATTTTTAATAGACCAAATGATGATTTCTAGTTTATAACATATAAATTATCCCAAAAATAAATCATCGCAAAATGCCCGTTGGAGACCTCCGAATTACTAACATCGCAAGTCGCTGAGCGCTACTGTTACAAACACAACAATAATAGGTATGGCGAACACCCAAAATAAAAAAGCTAATTCCGGATCGTTCATTACACAGGTTGCCACTGCAAATTTCTCCACCAGCGTCTACCTCCCTTACATCGTCCAAAAGTACCCCTGCTGCGAATTTAACCGGAAGTACGTTGCCTGTTTCTCAAAATCTCCTCCTCTCTCATTCGTTCGTGTAACTTATCTAACTTTCGTCTCTTGTTCCTTCGTACCGGCATCGTCAGGAAGTTCGCTGGTAAGTTTGCTGATTCGTTTTCGCTTCCTTGATCTCGCTCGTCTATCTTTTCTTTTAACACGGTCCACCTCCCTCTTTTGTTCAACCTTTTCACGCAGCGATGACGGTACGACTCGTGGTGCCGAGGACGACGTGTAAGTTTTTAAATACTCAATTGCCCGTTCTAGAGCATCCACATTATCATCAAATGAACCGAGCGCGAAGTTACATTTTAAGCACAATATACCTCTTATTTGATATGTTTCGTGACAATGATCCACACACGCATCTCGTGTGTAAGGTTCAAGTTGTTTCTGACAAGTCCAGCACTTGTAAGACTGTTTGACGAACATATCAATGTATTCTTGAGGTGTTAGGCCATATGTTCTCCTCAATCTGACATTTTGTTTAGCACGCTTACACTTCAATTGATCTTGTGTTTTTTTATTGTCAGCACGCGCACACGGCTTACAATAGCAGTACAGGCCATCTTTTCGTGGTTTGCATTTGTAAAACTCTGTGAGTGGTTTCTCTTCCTGACACATCGCACATTTCTTTTGTTCATTCATACACAGGTCTCGTATTCGGGAGCGGGCGCGTGGTCAGTAAATAACAGAAGCATGGTTTATATCAAATTATTATACTAACCGTTCCTTCGCAGGTCTGCACTGGGGCTAATTCCCTGCTAAAGTGCCGTCTCTCCGTCTGCGAGATCCTGAACATCGTCAAGAACTGCGGGTACGATAGCGCCGAGATTCGCGACTTCCACGTCCAGTAAGTGTTCGTTGAATAATTTTTACGAATAGTTCTAACGCATCATTCACACAGGAACATCGTGGCGTCGTTCAATTATGGCCAGGAGATTGACCTCGAAATACTTTTTCGGGCGTACCAGACGGAAAGTAATTTTGAACCGGAATTATGTGAGTGTATAATACCAATTCTATCAATTAGTTTGTTCTAACTTGTTTTTTCCCACAGTTCCAGGGCTCGTGATGAGATTCGATGGGACGCAGGTGGTGTATCTGGTGTTTGAATCGGGAGTAAGTATTTTGTTTAAATTATTCTAAAAACTATTCCTAACACCCGCACAGAAGCTCGTCGTCACAGGCAGCAAGAGCGAAGAGGAGGCGCAGCGCTCCTACCAACACGTCGTCGGGATATTGGACAGCGTCTATAAAAATTAACACGCGTGCCCTGGGACCGTTTTACGGTTAGACCCAATCAGTTTGCTGAGACCTTTTTTATTCAACCCCGGAGCTTTGGCGAACTGCGCGTCGATCGATCGGACGTTTGCTTCACTGACTTCCATAAACGCGAACGAGAAGTACCAAATAAACAAATCCATGACCAAATGATGTACAAACGAGACCCCGAGCATCACGAGCGTCATGCGGTACGCAACGTTGTCGGCTTGGACCGCCGTGTCCAGAGGCTGCGTGTCCGGATGCACCAGCACCACTACCATCAAACCAGCGCCGATCGTTGCCAGCAGTGCCGGAATTGCCGCCAGATCTCGTTTCCAGCCGTGACTGACAATCCATCGTGTGTAATCGTACCACATGAACACCCCCACGAAAAACGTTATCGTGGACGCCTGCAGCAGCCACCAACTGAACGGCTCGATGTAATAGTAAATCGATATCAACGAACTGGTCGTACAAACCGTCGAAAGTATCGCGCTGACGACCCACCCCATGAACGTGAATTTCGAATGGTCGCTCCGCAGCTCACCCCATAAAAACGTCGGTCGCTTCTCTACAGGTTTGAAATTCAGGTCGATCAGGATCCGAGCGAATGAAAAAAAAACTACCATCGTCCCACCAACCAAACACATTATAGCGAACCAATCTCGGTCCTCCATATTCATCATTCACGTCTATTTCTTGATTCTCTTTTATATATCGTTTCATCGATGATGAAATCCCTGTTTGAGCGCTCGATAAACTTCTGCGCTACCTGGTGGATAAAAATCAAATGTCCGATCGATTCTCCCGTCCCTGTATTGATGCTGAAAATGCCGTTCGTGGGCTTGCTCTGGCAGAACAGCTTGTTGCACACAACCAACGCTCGGCCAATGATCTCCCCGTCGAAGACCACGAACAGGTCCCCGTAGTAGTTCAAATAACGGCTTAGGTTGTAAGCCACGACTTGATTTACTTCTATAAAATGGTACGGGTCGTGCATCGAAGGGTAGTTCGGATCGTAGCACTCGATTTTTCCAAACATTATTTAGTGGATCGTTCCTACGATTGATTTTTCTTAATGATATATAAATTATTCATACCGAATAGTAAAATAAACAAGCAAAATGGCTTCTGGATCTGGACTCCATGTTGGTAGTAAAGGTCAGAATTCCGCGAACCCTTATGTCGGCGGCCACCCGTTTTCCAATACGCTCGGATCCAGACCCTCCACCGTCAATCAAACGCTCGGATGGATGTCCAACGCCACCATCCCCTACCATTGGACCATCGCTCGATGGGCCAACGATCTCGACAAAAACATCATGAACGGGCAACTCGTGTTCCTGAAGTGCGACAAAGGCACGCCGCTCCTGCGCAACCGCGCGTACACCATGCTCAATTTACCGATGTGCAACTACGCGCTGTATCGCGAAGCCCTTTCGCGGCAAAAGAGCGACGTGCTCAACGGCACCGACACTGACCCGGACACAATCCTGACCGCAATCCTGGAGACGTACCGACCGATGGGATCAGTGATCAACGACGTGAACGGGAAGTACGATACGTCGAACAACGCCGATCGCGTGATCAACGTGTGCGTCAGCGGTCGGCAAACGACCTTCAACATCTGGGGCGAACTCCACGACGGAGATTACGTGTACCTCAAGCTTGCAAGGGTCGAGGTCAAGGGAAGTCAGTTCAACCTGTCGCTCTCGCACCATTCGCAAACGCAAGACGATCTGCAATCAGTCGTCGCTTACCAGTGGATCCCGTACCGCCCCGACGGCGGCAACCGCTGGAAGCAGCCGCACGCGAACAAACACAGCATTGCTCCGGCCTACTATTACGAACTCGGGCGCGTGTTCCGCTGTCCTCGCGGGAAGGATTACTCGTTAAGCGAGCGCGATCGTCTTCATTTCACCCATAACCTATCTGACATGGTGAGCAAGACGCATTTGTTTGAGATTCACTGGAACGTTAAAGCTTAGAATGACCAAATTATTTTATAAACTATTCCCAAAACTATTTGGCATTACCGCTCCCGATTTTCCCTGTCCGTTCCATTTCAACGCGCATTTTCTTGCTTGTTTGCTGCCCACTCTCGGCTTCCTTGGCCTGCTGTTGCTTGGCTGTGACTGTTGTGGAAGCCACATTTGCCTCCGTTTGCATTTCCTCCATTTTCATCATCGCCATGAAGTGTTCGTCCATCTCCTTCACCCTCTTGGAATCAATGTCGTTGGGCGACGCGTTGAGCGCGTTAATCATGTATTTCGCCATGGTATCCGCAGAAATCACCCCCCGTTCGTAGACCGCCACCACGCCCTCAATCGTAAGCAACGGTAGTCCCGGTATGTTCAGAATATCTTCCTGATTATCGTCCTTGTATATTTCCTTGAATATTTCGTTCAGACAGTTCAGGACCGCGGTCCGGTACCCGTCGATCGTGCGACGGAACGTCGCCGAGGCCAGATCCGACAATCCCGCCGAACTGTGCGCCAGATCGTTCATTAGAATGGACCTTGGGACTCCGATAACGGAACAGATCCGCTCTTGCTTACTGGTTTCCATCGCCAACAGATCACCGCGTGTTTGTGGGAGCGGCACGTTGTTTGCAAGGACACAGTTGTCAGGGACGCTGAAGATATTATTCCTCCACACTTTTTCGTGGTTGGGAAGCATCCGCCCCGTTCTGGAACTGTATACTGGCTTGGAATGATCGTTCGGGGCCATATTTTGAGAATAATTCATTTGATCATATCTTCTTTTACTGTTGGCCGTCTGCGCCGTCGTTCGTGCCTCCTCCACGAACTCGTCGTCGAATGCGCGGAGGTGCGAAATTTCCTCAAACTTTCTCGTCTCAGGCGTCGATTGGACGAACAGTGTCGGGTGGCTCGTATACGACTCCGATCGCAGCGCGTACTCCAAAAACTCGTCGCAGTTCTGAATATCCTCGACGAGCGTGGACATATTAGAGTGGAGCCGGCCCTGCGGGTCGGGGCGATTGCAGTTCTCGAAGAACGATAGTTTGACGCGATTGTCCGGATGATTCAACGGGATCGGTTGGAAATTGTACGCCCGTTTGAACACCTTGAACAGCTGCTGGTACGAATCGTCGACCTCGGTACGGATCTGAATGTGCGTCATCGGCACGCACGTGGGAAACTTAACGATTCGCCGGGTTTTTTTGTCGGTTTCCTTATTGATGATGTACGGGCTAAATCCGTACAGGATGTAGTTTCGCACCGTTTCGCACGCAAAGGGAACCCACTTCTTCGCCAAATGATCCTTGAAATCATCCTTTAATTGTTGCTGATCGTCCGAGAGCACAATTCCCGCGGAGAACAACGAACCGAGAATCCGGTTCACGCAGGCTCTAACTGTGGTTTCTTTCGTATACATTTGGTACACGACCTGCAACTGACGCTCGTCGAGCGGCACGCTCCGATCGGTCGGCCCCGACATCGTTTCAACGTATTTGTTGGTGTTTGAATGTTTTTATATCAATTTGCTACGAATTTTGAACGGGTCTAGACGACAACGTGTTTGAATTCGAGCGGCCTCACCAATTCTGCCAAAAACGCGTACGCGGTGTCGAATTGTTTTTGCAAATTATTCATGAACTGTTCTTTGGTTTCGCCCCATCGTTCTTCGACGGTCGTCTCGTAGATCCGCATCATCACAAAAAAATTGAAGTGCTGGACGAAATAGAAATAGCGCAAATACTTGACCACGTCGGAGCGACAGTAAAATTGAAAGCTGCTTGTCCCCAACACGGAACGATCGATGTTTTCGCACAGACATATTATTCGACCATTCACGCACTCTTCGTGCGTGATGCAACATCGCCGAGGAATCTCATCTTGCGGTACCGAAATGTGCATTCCGACGTTTTCGGTGATTTTTTCAAAAACCAAGCCAATTTCGTACTCGTCCTGTTTTAACAACGCGATTAGCTGTTCGATGATTTGTTTGCGTTTTATGTTGAACTGTACGACTTTGTTGATCTCGTCCGGTTCAAGCTTGGCGCGTTTTTCCAACAGATGGAACTCAATGTACTTAACAAACGATTCCATGTTTACTATAAAAACAAAACAATGTAATATATCACATAGCACATAGCAACGATGCCAATCCCCAACTCCTCTTGGAACCCAACACAACGCGCGGACGAGGCTGCGTGTCAAAAGGCACGCGAAGAAGCCGAAAAGAAAATACAGCAAGAAATCGACCAATACGGCACGACAAGCTCGTACAGTGGCCGCACCGTACGAAACCATCTGACTCAGAAGTACTACCTCAAATTCGCAAGATGATCCAGAATAACACGAACGCCAAAACAAACCCACCCGCCAAAAATATTCGCTTGTACAGCACCATTTCCAGTTTCAACGCGTCTTTCAAGAATTTGAAGTGATCGCGTTGCGATTTCAAGTCCTCGCCCATCACCTCGACACTTTCCTGCGTCATCGCTCCTTGCTCTAGCAACTCTCCCACTTTTGTTTCAATACTATCTACTTTTTCTTCAACCCTATCGATCCGCTGGATCAAACCATTCGATTCATCGTCGTTGTACATCATGTTCTTTTAAATTAGTTGTGTGAATAATTTTGTTATATAATTTTCAATGCCTCAACATCAGGAACGCATTCGAGTTGAATATCGGGTTTTGAATCGTGATCAACCAGTATAAAATAATAATCATAATCAAAATTGTAATAAAATCATAGAACGACATCAGTTCTAACAATTCCCAACAGAATAAATTTTTATATCATTCCTTACGAACGATCCAAATGAACTCTCTTCGTCACGTCTGCCGTAGCCTCTCGCCGCGGTATTTTTCACAGAAGCGGGTCACCTTCAACCAAACGGCCTTTCGTACGGATCCGAAGATCTTGCGAGTCAAGGAGTACGTCCTGTTCATCGACGCGATGCTCATGCAGCACCGAGCGCTGATCGAGTACGAAGTCGAGTACTACCCACCCGTTCGGCTGCGCGCTTAGACCGCCATGTCGTTGTCGTTCGCAAACTCCGCCGCGGCGTCAAAGTAGGAATCGACGAATAGTATTCGGTATTCGCCACCGGGCGTGTGTTCTTGACCGACTACTCCAATAACAGTAATAACTACCCCAAACACAAATATCGTGATGCCCACCGACGTGCTTCCCAGCGCCAGCAGAATCAGTCCAATAACAATCAGCAGCAGACCCCAGACCGGCTTGTGAATGTGGTATCCGTTTAAAACGCACCAATATCGCTCGGGAGCGTTGAACACAAAATCCACGCACACCTCAATACCCATTTCCGATCTGGGAATAATTCTTAGAATAATTTAATATATCATTCTGTCTCCTCGGTCTCGACCTCTTCGGTCTCTACCAACCATCGTCCGACAGCATTGCAAAACTGCCAGTAGATCACACCGAACCACACTACCAACACCGCCAGAAAGAACAGGGGTTCGTCTAGCACCGCGGGGTAACTCATTTCAGGATCGTCCCCTTCTCCTTCTCCTTCTTATATGCGTGTTAAGCGCATCCATTACTTTGTCATGCCGGTTGGGATAGACCCCCAGGTCGCCCACGACGCACGTGTAGTCGCGTCGCGCGAACGCGGGCTTGAAACGCCGGTTGACGTAAAAATCAGCGGCTACCTTGACGAACCCGTGGTCGAGCAGGAACTCGCGGGCAGTTTTAGGATAGTGCTGCATGCCGATCTTGTTCTGGAATGAAAATTCCGCGAGGACGCACTTAAAACGCTCTATGTAGTCGCCGGTGCTGATGACGGCCGCTGCGTCGGCTCCTTGTATATCGACCTTGAGCAAATCCCACGTGAGGCGCTTGGGAACGAGCGCGAGCAGATCCTGCATCGGCAAGAACGGAACACGGACGGACTCCTCCGAGTCCCGCCACTCCTGCTTGTCCCACTGCAGAAGAGAACTGGTATCGGTGCTCGCAAACTTTTCGCGGTTTGCGTCGTAGCCGCGGCCGATGTTTAGCTCGGCGTAGCCCTCTTGCTCGTACCCAGCGGCAGCGTTCACCAGGAGCACGCGGTCGCGGCTCGCGTGAAACGTCGCGAACCGCTTCTTCTTCCCAACGGAGCACCGGTCCATCGCGACATCGGCGTCAAACTTGCAGTAGCCGATGCTGTTTTTGGGGGAGGTGGTGTACTTGATGAAGTTGTAGACGAACGGGTTGGCTTCCACAGCGATTACGAACATGTTGGAACGACCGAGAAACCGCGCGGTTTCGGTCAGGTGAGCAACGCCGAGGTCCATGGAGAAATGCGTGATGCCGCGGGGGACGCGAAGCCGTCCGTCGTCCAGCGGCCATGAAGTCGATCCCAGCTCGTAGTGGGACTTTGAAATTGCCGCGGGCTTTTCGGAAGGGGCGCCGGTGAAGAGGCTGTGGGCGAAAACGCCCAGTATGAATACCGATAGATACGCGAGAGCTTGCTTCAACATTGGGGGGGTGCGACGTGCGCGAGATTTCATTAGGGACGAAACGCGATCACCCCTTCTTTCTTTATATCACCCCAAAGCGCTTGGGTATGGCAAACCACTCAAGGATCGTTGTTAAAAAAAAATATTGAGAATTGAACTCAATCATTCCAAGGAATGATCACCAGATATTTTTAAAAAGAGATGGCTCGAAAGGGATTTGAACCCTTGAGTGCGTGAGCACAGAGGTTCTTAAGACCTCCCGGTTGGACCTGACTACCGTACCGGGCCAAAAAGTTTGGTGGGGGATTCGAACCGCCCGACTGCCCCTATCAAATTGGGACCGTGATAACCAACTTCACTAACCAAACAAAACATCGATGCCGGGTATCGACCCCGGTACTCCTGGGTGAAAGCCAGGTATGATAACCATGTTCACCACACCGATAAAATGTCCTACGAGGGACTCGAACCCTCGGCCAATACCTTAAAAGGGTATCGCTCTACCGACTGAGCTAGTAAGACAAAACGCTTCTGGTTGGTTTCGATCCAACTGCCTCCCGGTTAACAGCCGGACGCTCTGCCAATTGAGCTACAGAAGCAAAAATTGCTCCGAGAGAGATTTGAACTCTCAAAACTCCGCGTCATAAGCACGGCGCTTAACCAGGAAAAGCTTCCGGAGCGAAAAGTCCTGTTATGAAACAGGTGCGCCGTCAGTGAACTGCGGCGCGATAGCACGCATACCTAAAACCGACTACTTCAGAGTCGGAGATCTGTATTACGCACCTTTGCCCCAGGCGCGATTCGAACGCGCAATTTCCTCTTTAGAAGAGAGGCGCCTTGTCCAGGTTGGGCCACGAGGGCAGAGATTCCACCGGGTTACGATCCCGAGACTCACGGATCAAAACCGAGCGTGATACCATTTCACCATGGAATCAAAAAAAATGCGTCATCCGCGAATCGAACGCGGAGAGGTGGAATGGAAACCCACCATGTTACCATTACATCAATGACGCGGGTTTTGGGGGGTAGAATTAGTGGGAATAATTCTAAAAAATAATACTTACTTCCCACTAATACCCCCCGGGACGGGCACTCATGCCCCACCCTTATTTTAGTCGCCTGTAAACGCGCGCACCCACCCCTAGAACAAAATATCGAAATAATAAAGAAGTGACGTGTAACTTTGGCAATTAGTGAAACTCTCTCTCTTTGTCAGTGACTCTCTTTTCTTAGTAAACCTTAAAATGTCTTCTAATGTGAGGATTCAGGTAAGCGCAGCGAATAATTAAAGGATGTAGTGAGAACGTGTGAGAATTGGATCGTTGGTTGAATGCAACTGCGAGGAGACACGGTTAGAATACACCCAGACCCTCTATTTTCATTGTTTATATACCTTTTATTCGGAATTTAAAGGAACTAGAATATGAAACAAAGCGATGACATGCTGGGCGATATTTATTTTATTGCCGTCCGTATCTTCAACCGATAATTTCAGCAGATCCGTTACTGACGAAATGTCGTTGAAAACATTGTTCTGTAATTTTTGTGCGTAGAGTGGATGGTTCAAAATCTTGGAACGGGTTTTTTGGAATAATTGGATCGTTCGTTCTCTCAGCTCTACCGTTACCTCTTCATGATGACCCACCTCTTTGCTCTTTGTAAAAATATTCGGTGGGATCACGTGTACGGATTCGAAGCACTCATCGTGTGTTGGGGCGGCGTCCATGTTATAAAACCAGAGCATGGAATTCATTTCCCTCAAATTCTTTTTTTTTATTTTTTGCGCGTACAAAACTCTCCGTTTTTTCTGCTCGTGCTTCGTCCGAACCTCGTTGATGAAAAATTCGGGAACAATGGGAACTTCGATTCCGTTCGACAGCAATTGCTTATTCGAGACGATCCCGCCATTCCTAATTATGTCGCCGAAAATCACGTCCAATTGCTTAAAATTCAACTCGCGATACGAGTTCTCCATAAAGTAACAGCAACGGAATTTGTTTTCCTGATCGCGGAGCCAAAAAATATGATCTTTCGTCAGGACAATGTCTTCAAATGCGTCGATGCCCCTGTGCAGTACCTCACATTCTTGCAACGCATCCGTATTCGCTCGGATTTCGTAGAAAACGTCTTTGCACGTCACGCTCGATCGTTTTCCAGCAGCCCATTCATTCATCAAATTTTCAAAGGACATTTTACTGATCATCCCAGAACGATTCTTTATATCTTTAACGACGACACAACAAGTCTCTCGTTTTCGGATATGATTGCCTTCGAGGATGTCGGCGGGCTCCACACATACCACTTGCGTCGTGCTATAACTAGTACTGGTATTAGTAAGGGGGCGTGAACGTAAACCGATACAAACCAGGCACTGTACGGAATTTGATTCACCGACGCTAACAGGACCGACAATACTACTGGATAAGTAAAAACCGCAATTTTTTGCGCATTCGTGTCTTGGTGGTACGCTGTATGAACTGCTTGACCTGAAAACGTAAACACGTAAATCCAATCCAGGTGAAACGAATCCGTTAATTCAAGAACGGTAATCAGTATAATTGTCGGCAGCCAAGAGTATCCCGTCAATACCCACTCTTTAAACTTATGTTTACGTAACGGAAGCGGGAACGAAACTGTTGAAAGGCCGAACTCGTGCAGAACGCCGAACGCCAATATTCCCATTATTGCTTGAAGGGGATCAACAATGAGAGCGTCCGTGGTTGTCGCATAATCTAAAAACGGCAAGGCTTCAATAGCCTTGAGAAAGTATACGCCAAGCAGTGGTACATACCAAGGGAACCCCCACAGCATGAAAAACCACGGAAGGAGCACATGAGTCACTGACCAGTGATCGGGTTGGTCCGAGTTTGTTAATATCGTTTCATCGTTTGCAAACACCATAAGCGCTTTTAATTTAATAATAATTTTCTATTATATATTTTCAAGCACAGTCCTCTCTACAATTAGGGCAGCGACTATCCTCACGCCACCATTTTCGGACGCAGGCAGCATGGTAATAGCAGCCGCACTCGAGCTCCCACACCTTCTTTCGCTTCATGCCTTCAGGAATCAACGGATCCAAGCAAATCGAGCAACTGGGTGGATTGTTGATTCGCGCCAGTAGTTTTGGTGTCATCATGAATTGACGCCCGTGATCTTGCGAAACGGGTTTGACGGCTTTGGGTTGTTCGAACGATTGTGATCGCGACTGCGCAGATCGCATCAGCAAAATGTCGAAAATTTGGCGAAATCGCATCGGAAATTCGAACAGTAACTGTACTGCAAAGCTCAGTGAGTACCCTGGAATATAAACATGCTGTACCCCGGTCGTGTGTGTTATCATTTGAATGCCGCCCCGTGGCGCATTTGCTCGTAAATAGATCATGTTCTGCTCTCGATTCACATCTCGCACCATGGCATGGAATTCGGTTTCGTCAATTGGATCGTTCATCGGTTGAATCTGGACCTGGATTCGCATTGTACGTTTCCATATAAAGGATTATTAAACTTATATCTCTCACCAAAATGGACAAATACGTATCAGCCGAAGTCGTGAAGCAGATTGTCGAGGACAAGGGAACCGATCTGGAAGCGATTGTGCGATGCTACGACTTCGCGCCCAACATACGGCGTGTCTCTCCGCTGTACACTATGTTTACACACAACGATACTGAAGCGATTGTCTCTTACGATTTGTTCAAGATGTACATTGCGATCATTTTCTACCTAAAAATACAGCTCGAATCGTCGGCGGACGAAGCTGATCTTCAACGCATCGAGTATGATCTTGGCTACGCGCAGTTCCATCTCATGAAAAAATTCGAAGGAAATGAAATTGACGAATCCAAGTACGAAGAGGAAGTCTGCCACGCGTACGAAAAGGCGATTTTGAAGTACATGTTTCTCGTACATCTCATCCATGCAAAGCAGGACCAGCAGCTGCGCGGCATCAAAAACGCAGTTCTGTCGATGACCGATAAAACTCTCGTGAAGTTGGGCTATGTCCACAGGCTTTCCAATTTTAAAAGCATTTACACGAACGTTGGCACCACCGACGAACTCCAATCTCGGCTCCAGTACTATACGAGGTCGGCGGTCGGGACTTCCGAGGACAGTGCTTGAAGTTTTGCCAGCTGCTCCGCTGGTGATAATTTTGGCTGCAACCCTCCCCTCGTTTTCCAGGATCTTCGTAGCATCCGTTGTCGCGGAGCGGCCCCCTCAACTGGAGGTGTAAACATCGTCGTCGGCTGTCTCTGCGGTGGCGGTGACGCTTTCTCTGTCACCGCTGTCTCCTCTGTAATTTTGAGCAAAGGCACCGTTTCCAGCGTTCGTTTTGGAGCCGCGGCGGTTACTTGCTCGCTTGAAAAGTGTTTTGAAATCCGCATCACGGAACCCATCCATACAAACCCAACCAATGGAATCATAAACCGCTGCACAATCAAAATCCACCAAAACCCGTTGAAAAATTCGAATTCGTCCACTTCGTCCTCGAACACCATTGCAGCGAACAGCTGAAACCATGAAGTAACTGTAAATAGAAATATTCTAAGAATGGTCTCCCAAATGCTTTTTTCTAGATTCACGTTGTAGGTATTTGGGAGAATCAGGAATAAACTGACCAACACGATCTGACCGAACCGAACCATTTTTTTATTATGGTGTTTGTTTCTCTTGTACATTTTCTCAATGAACCCGCTCGCCGTGATCACGCCAATACTTTGGCAAACAATAAAAAAATTTCCATTGAAATGTTGCCACTGCGTCCGATCCCAAATATGCAAGTACAAAATAAACAGCACGAATACCAGTCCCGTGTGCTTCGAAATCGTATGAATCGTGTTGTTGGACGACGGGAGGAAATCCAACATCATGACACACATCAGTGCCAGGATCGGACTTGCGCAACTCATCAATGGCAAATCCCCGTCCAAATTCTCGAGTTGGGGGAGCAGCATCAGTGTAAAAAGCGTAATAATCGCCGAAACCAAAAACGGTTCCAACCACGTCGCGATTAGATTTATTTGGACTGGTTCTGGTTGTGGGTCGAAGGGGTTTGTCATTTTATTTTACTAAATAATTCTAAGAAAATATTCTTATATCATTTTTCTAGGCGGAACAGACTTCACAATCGCTCGTGACCGCCGCCGCGTCTCCAGCGGGGCGGACGCGAACGTAGTAGCAACCCGTTTTCATTCCCAGCTTCCAACTGTAAAACAGCGCGGACGACAACTTCCTGTCGTCCGGCTCGGCAAAGAAGAGGCTCATTGACTGTGACTGGTCAATGAACGGCGCCCTGGCGCGCGCGTGGTCGATATAATCGCGCATCTTCGTCTCCCACATTGTCTTGAAGATATCTTTCAGATCTGCCGGAACGCCGTCGATGCCTTGAACCGAACCGCGATCTCTGATCAGGTCCTTTTGCACTTGCTCGTTCCAGCACTGGCGCATCATCAGCTTGAAGGCCAGTGTCTTATTTAATTGCATGAACTTACCTGCGAGGGTCTGTCGCGAGTAGAGGTTGGTTTGTGGAACAGCCACTTCTTCGGTATTTCCCTGGATCTGCGACGTCGACGCAGTGGGCATGACCGCAGTGAGCAAACTATTCCGCAGACCATTCTTTCGAATTCTTCCCTTCAACTCTTCCCAATCATAATGGAGATCCGTTTTCGGCCAGAAATCGAACTGCAGCTTCCCATTCGACGCCGGCGAGCCGTCGAACGAGCTGTACGCGCCGTCCTTCTCGGCCAGATCACAACTCGCCGTCACCGCCGCAAAGTAAATCGTCTCGAAAATCAGCGCGTCCAGATCCTTGGCGTCGTCGTGGTCGTACGGTAGCTCCAAATTTTGAAACACGTCGTTAAGGCCCTGTACCCCGATTCCGATCGGGCGGTGCTTCATGTTCGACGTCCAGGCCTCGCCGGTTGGGTACTTGTTAGTGTCGATGATTTTGTTCATTGCGAATACGACGTGGCGCACGACGGATTGGAGCGCCTTGAAATCGAATCCGGATTCCTTGAGGAACCGGGGCAGGCAGATCGACGCCAGGTTGCAAACCGCCGTTTCCGTCTCAGAGGAGTATTGAACGATTTCTGTGCACAGGTTGCTGCTCTTGATGGTCCCCAGATTCTGCTGGTTGCTCTTCTGGTTGCAGGCGTCCTTGAACATCATGTACGGAATGCCAGTCTCGACCTGCGATTTGAGAATCGCGTTCCAGATCTTGCGCGCCGGAACCGTTCTAGTGCGAATTTCAGGCAGCAAGTAATTGCCGCTCGGTGTCAACCCCTTTTCAAACAATTCATATTGTTCCTTAAATTCGTTCCCGACCAAATCGTTGAGAATCTCGCATTCGCTAGGGCAGAACAGGGTCCAGTCCGCGTTCGTCTGAACCCGCTCCATGAAGAGGTCACTCACCCAGAGCGCTGTGAACAGATCGCGGGTGCGTTTCTTGTCGTCGCCGACATTGAGCTTCAATTGGAGAAAATCCTCGATGTCCCAGTGCCAGGGACTCATGTAGATCGCGAACGAGCCCTTGCGCTTACCACCACCCTGGTCGACATAGCGGGCCGTGTAATTGAACACTTGCAGCATTGGGACGATACCGTTGGAGGTCCCGTTCGTACCGTGGATGTGCGTGCCGCTTCCGCGGATGTTGTGAATGTGCAAACCGATACCACCGGCGTATTTCGAGATCTGGGCGCAGTCTTGGACCGTTTCGAAAATTCCTTTAATGCTGTCGTCCTTCATCGCGAGCAAAAAGCACGACGACATCTGCGGCGACACAGTACCAGAATTGAACAACGTGGGCGTCGCGAACGTGAACCATCCTTCGCTGAGATAATTGTACGTCGTGATCGCGGATTCAATATCGTCGCCATGGATACCGATCGCGACTCGCATCCACAAATACTGCGGGGTTTCGATGATCTGACCATCCTTGGAACGGATGAGGTATGATCGCTTGAGCGTCTCGATCGAAAACAAATCATGAACCCAATCTCGCTTCGGCTTGATACTGTTGTCGATTCGCTCCGCGTTCTCTCGGATTACCTGCATGGTTTGCTTGGACAGATTCGGGTACGGTACTTCCGAAAAATTCTTGGAACAGTTCTCTCGAATTTTCCAGGTCTCGACATTGCCCGCAATCAAGTTGAATCTTGGATCCTCGAGCGAGTGAAGTGAGCAGTATCGGGTCCAGTTTCCGGGGGTGTGATCTGGCAGCACAAAGCCGTTCTTTCGAAATTGGACCGCCGCAAACTGATCGAGAGACGAAGACATTTTTTTGGGATCGTTGATGGAATGGTCTGAGGATTATTTATATCAAATTATTTGGTAAACAAATTCTGCATTTGTCCAGTTAATTCACCCAACACTGTTTCGAACTGAGCTTGAACGTGTGGTGGCAATCGTTGTCGTCTCGAAACCAACCCGCCCGGCTTGTCGCCGAATAATCGCTCGACGGGTCGCCTGTTGCGCGTAGATCGCCGCAGTGGCTCGTCGTCGTCGTCTTCTTGTTGTGGCTCGTCGTCGTCTTCTTGTTGTGGCTCGTCGTCGTCGTCGTCGGGCGGCTCGTCGTCGTCGTCGGTTACCAACAAAAGCAACTCGTCGTACGCCTGCTGTACAAAATTATTCTCCACATAATTGTACAAATTATTGCTCCACGCCGGTCGCTGCGACCGATATTTGAAATGAACAAATCGGCGCTCGTCGAGCGGTTTCTCCGGCCAAAAATTCGAAGGACGCATGGTTGGAACGACCGGATTCGCGATCTCGCCCGGAAGCGTTTTTACGTAAGCAAGCGTTTTATCATTAATTAACCGTTGCAATTTTCGAATACAAGTTACGCGTCGTTCCCTGACTTCACCCTTCGGTCGGAGTCTTGCAGTAAGGTTGAAATCTTGCAACAATTCATCGTTTGTCCGGTCAGTGGCTGCAGCGATCTGATACCCTAAATCCCCAATGTTTCGATTGAACGCCAAACGATTTTCTTTCTTCTGGTTGGGTTCGACCGTTATGCTATCATCTGGATTCCTGAGTGTGTAGATCCTGCGGTCATAGTGGGGGTGGATAATTTTGGGGAAAAAAAACGCCATTGTTGTGTTCAATTGTTTTCGCCACGCTTGTTTTATATCAATGATGAGGATGGTGACCGCGATGCGGATTATGGTCGTGAGAACCGTGCTCCGCCCATGGCCAACAAATCAGAAGCCAAATCAACAGCCACCCGCCCGGACCGATGCCGTCTGAGTGCGCAGTAATCGGTTCTTGTTCTCGATCCATTGTTAGACCAACTGGCATTTTCAATGGTTTTGTCGGATCACCCATGATTGTTTTACAGAATAATAATTCTAACTGGTTTTTATACTGCAATACTCATACTCTCACCCTCAAGCTCATGCTTCATCTTCAGAAAGGTAGGGAATCTGTAGCTGACATTGCCAGACTTCTTGTCTGGCTTGCAACGCTCGAAGAACTTCATAGTAATCTCGTCGCCAACGCGGAACGGCGGATGCTTGCGTTGATCGTCGGAAAATCCAGAACCGATCTTGCACGTGTTGCCATCCTTGTCTTTCACCATAATTGCCCCGAGGACGCCCTTATATTTTCCCTTTCCGTCCAGAAAGGCCGTAATCTTAACTTCCGTATCGTGGAATTGCTTAAGCTTAAGCAGGTACGGCGAACGGCGATGCTCGTAGGGCTCGCTGACCTTCTTCAGCATCAGGCCTTCTTCGGCGTTCGCGCAGACCGTATCCAACAGTCCAAAAAGATCAAAATTATTCTTGATGATAGTCTGGGGAACGATTTGAATAAAACTGTGATCCTTTGCGATTCTTGAACGCAAAATGCTCATGCGTTCGGCGAAGTCGTGCTGTGTGTCGATGAGATCGAAGATCTGAAAGGTCAGATTCTGCCGCCACTCTTCTGGCTTCATCGACTTCTTCTTTCTGCAGGTCGAGATGGCCGTCGAGAAGTTGCCCTTTCCGGCAAACAATTCACCATCTAGCGGCAGGTTGATCGCGCATAGCATGTTGTAGAAAAACTGCGGAATCGTGAACGGTTTGTTCGCGCGGCTCAGAAGCTGCTTCTTGTCACAGTCCCAATAAGCGCGAACGCCGTCCAGCTTCAACGACCAAGCCCATGTTCCGTCAAACACATTTTGCTTCTCAGGGTCGTAGCTCTTGGCTAGGGTTACAGGGAATTTATCCTTGGCACTCTTCTTGGGATTATTCTTTAGAACGGTCTCGGCGGAACGCTTCTTTGACATTTTGGGATCGTTGGTGGAAGACATCTCTGGAATGGTTTATTTATATGTGCATGAGAAGGGTGTTCAAAAAGTCAGACTTTCGTTTTCTGGCCAGGGTCCCCAAACACAGAAAGCACAGAAAGGGCAGAAAGGGCAGAAAGGGCAGAAGGGGCATAAAACGAAACCAAAAAAAGTCAGACTTTCGTTTTCTGGCCAGGGTCCCCATGTACGGAAAGCACAGAAAGGGCAGAAAGGGCAGAAGCCGCAGAAGGGTATAAAGTCTGTATATCAGTGTGTGGTTCATTGTTACCAATCCTCCATGAACGATCCAATTTTCAAATCACCCGATGGCAGATTTTGGAAGGGCGCCGGTTACGATGTTAAAGTGCTGCATAAGAACCTGCTGAGGATCTATGAATGGGAAGCCGTTCTTGACGATCTCCCCCCGAACTGCACTGAAACAAGCCTTGGTGCCGAAGGGTTCCAAATGGTTGGCTCTGCCATCATGCAAAACGGACCCTCCGTTATATTGAATGGGGACGCGAATGATTGGATCGAGGATGAATCTGGAGGGTTTACAGTCGCCTACAACACCAGTGATTTTGTCAAGCAGACACATGAAGCTGTACGTTCCTTTGGTGAATGGGTCCCAGAAAATGAGCAACAACGACGCTTCAAGACGATGGTCGATAAAATCGAGGAGAAGGCGATGGTCGAGGAGGATTCACACAGTTTCAATCATGGAACTGCGGTTGGTGATTTTCAAAAACCTATTTAAACAAATTATGTTATTCTAAAAAAGTAAAATGTCGACATTCGTTATTATTCTAGAAACGCGTCCTTCGAACGGTTTTGCGACATATCATATCGAATATTGCAAGGAATTAGTGCAAGAACACAATGAATACATGTTCTTTCAAGACATGTTGAAGTCGAGTCTTCGATACAGTATAACTTTTTTGATACAAAAGCTTCTGACTGACGGTTGGGTAATGCTTGGACAGTCGCAAAATTCAACTTCCTTGTTCTATACACTATCGATAACATATAAATAAAAAAGGAGGGGAGAGGCATTAAAAAATGGAACAACATGATCACACCGTTCCGGTTTTTTTTAGGAGACAGCATTACACGTTTGCAGTTGCAGTATTTCTACTCTGGTCCTACCTCATTCTTCGAAACGATCATATTTTAGGATGTCCTTTGAGTCATGGCTGGATCTACAATACACACCTTCATTTACTCACTTTGTTGTTCTATATGTGTTCGCATGCGATCGTGATTCGTCAAGTTGCAAAGATTAATAAACCGTATGAATTCGCTGTAAGTAAAATGGGAAGTGTGCTATTGACGTTGCGACGGCTGAAATTTTTTCTACTTGCGCGGGTTTCAATACTGTGTACTTGGCTGTATGTCGTATTTTATCAGAATGCAGAGGAAACGTACATTCCAGTGATTCTACTATTTACGCATTTAATTTTGGTTATTGCAACGATCTACACCATCTTTAACGCTGTTCAAAAAGACAATGCAAAATTAAATGAACGGGATAAATTGAAGCTCGGTACCCCTTTCTTTGTTGCTGGGGTTGTTGAAGTTGTATGTTCAATTTTATGGTTGATGTTCAACGTTGCTGATGTTCATTATTGTCATTTATGGTACGAGTGGCAAGTTACGTGGTAAAATTGAATTGTTCCAATAACCATTCAAAATCCTTAACGTATACAATGCCATACGCGCGATTGTGGCCAAGGTGGACGTAGCTTACGATGCCGCGACAAACGATCGATTCATCTCCATCTGGATTCATGAATTCCAGAAGCCCATCAGGAGCTTCTTGCCATCTTTTCCCCGATCCCTTGATTAATTTAAAATCAAATGCGCGCATTTGATTTTCGATAAAAGCTGTCTTGTATTTCAACAGATTTTGGTATTTTTGATCAATGTGTTTGTATTCGCGTCCATCAAGATCAAGCAACTCGGCGCGTGATTCCTTCCATTTGGTTTTCGATTGCGTCGTTTCGCCGAGTGTTATTAATGTCTCCATGATTTATAGTTAGCATACATCAATAAGATATATATTAGTTACGCTTCGTATTTTTAACACCAAGAATGCATAATCTCGAAATAGATTCACCTGTTCCGTACATTGCACTAGGAGTTTTGAAGGAAGAGAAGAAAGAGAAGAAAGAGAACTCGCGAACAGAAATTGTGTTGACCATAATCGTGTTTGTAGTCACATTGATTGTACTTATCCACACACAGACCATTGAATACAAAATTACAATAATACACGAACACGGGAAACCGAACGACAATAAACGGAAGGAATATGAAGCAATAAATTATTATTATTATGATGATGAGGAATCGATTCAGGATCAATTGTATGTGATGTGTTCAAATGTTGTACCACTCGAATGGCCGCCTTGGGACGCAGACCCGCAGCTTCTGTCTTCCAAGAAGAAAGACGATCTTGACTTCTGCTCTATGGTGTTTAGCGAGATTCTGGATTAAACATATTTACCCTTCTGCCCTTTCTGCCCTTTCTGCCCTTTCTGTGCTTTCCGTACATGGGGACCCTGGCCAGAAAACGAAAGTCTGACTTTTTTTGGTTTCGTTTTATGCCCCTTCTGCCCTTTCTGCCCTTTCTGTGCTTTCTGTGCTTTCTGTGTTTGGGGACCCTGGCCAGAAAACGAAAGTCTGACTTTTTTTGGACCAGCACGGAAATAATATATTGAATTGTTTCAAAAGGATCCTGTACGAAATGTTCCAAAAACAATTCAAAAAACCCAAGAAATACACGGTGTGGTACTTGATTGGCGGGTTGCTGTTCGTTGCATTCGGGTGGTCTATAATAGTGGCGTTCCGCATAAAGCATATAAGCGACCGGGCAATCGCAACCTTTGCAGCCGACACCGCTGTTGATTTTGTAGTGTCGAAGTGCAAGAGATGGCAAACGTACGAATCGACGATACTGGTCAATGCCAAGATATTTGGCGAATATTCTTATTTTTTAATAACCGGTGACCCCGGAAACACACTGTTCCGACCCTATTGCGATCCACCCGTAGTTTTGTCGGATACAAAAAACAACCCGAACGCGTTCCAAATTGGCATGATCAAGTGCGTATTTGGGCCCTGTGAACCTGTTGATGCTTTCCCGCCGGCTCGACGTTCCGTGATTTGTTTGGCCCCGTTGTACGGCAAGCAGAATGAGAAATGGTTAATTGAATGGTTAGAGTATCATGCAGCGATTGGCTTTGATCTGATCCATGTCCCTGTTTTTGAATTCTCCAAAAACGGCAGAACAGTCCTGGAACAGTATGTAAAAAAAAAATTAGTGATTATTGAAGATTGGTCCCCAGAAACAACGCAAAGAATATCCAACAAAAACTACGAACATGGTAAATTGGAAGCGTGGAATTCGTGCATGATGGAGTACGTCGAAACCACCGACTGGATGTTATTTATCGACGTAGATGATCTTTTCGTCCCTGGGACTGATCTGGAACATTCTTTGAATTATTTTGAAGAATTTTCCAAGCGAACGATCGGATTCGCGATGCACAGCGTCACAACGACATCGGTATTCAATAAAGTACGGAACACCAGTCTATTGGCACAATACCAGAACGTCGAAGCAAAGCCACTGTGTCCGTATAACTGCGGCGAATATCACAAGGGTAGGCAAAAATATATGCTGAGAGGTGGACAGTTACCGGAACAGTTGCTGTGGACGTATTCGATTGGAGGCTTGGACTACGAGAACGTGGGGAATAAGATCATGGCACAAATCCCCAAATCGATCGCGTCGATTCACCACTATTCCGGACGGTGGTATTTTCATCACGGCGAGTTCCACGAGGACATCAAAAAATCCGTTTATGAACCGTTGCCACAAAAAATCCTCAACACAATTCAAATCCAGATCAATTCACAACCACTCATAAAGTATATTCACAAGCACAGCTTCAATGGGCTCCCGTGGGTCAAAAACCATTTGAACACCCCGTTAGGAGACATGTGATTTCGGTATAAAATAATTAAGCGTGCGCATGCAAAGCGGCAATGTCATTGTCGGACGCCATATTTACCACCAACGTCACGAACTGTACATATTGTGACAAAGATTTCACGTCACTTGCTTCCTATAAGCTGCATTTAATAAACAATCACCAAATCAGCAAGCCTTCGTGTGTACCGGCTTGGGACGAAAAAAAAGATATATGGGATGGTTGGAACTGTCTGTCTTGTATAATTCTCTGAATGTCTTCCACGAACGATCCGAAAATGATTCCGGTTATCGATCTCTTCGCAGGTGGTGGCGGCTTTAGCCAAGGTGTTGAGCTGTCTGGGACCCACAAAGTAGTGCTGATGGTAGAGTATTGGGACAAGGGACTAGGGTTACACCAAGAGAATTTCCCAGAATGTAATCATCTTTTGATGTCGCTCGGAGGCGACGTCAACGAATTTTGCGACGGGATCCGAGAATACATTTCCAAGAATAATTATGAGAATTATCATTTCCACGGAAGTCCACCATGCCAAAGTTTCTCAGCGGCCAATCGGGCGGTCGGTCACGTCGTCGCAGACGATGCGCGTTCGAACCTTACCACTTGGTTCCTTGAAGTTGTGAAGGAACTCAATCCACCGACTTGGTCGATGGAGAACGTGCCAGGATGTCTTAAATTTCTGCAGGAACAGGATCACCCGATTCTGAAGGACGATTCCGTGAAGATTTTTCCGTCAGTCTACGGCTACGAAGTTGGCGTGCCGACGATGAGAAAGAGACTGTTCCTGGGGAAGGGGTTTGATCTGTCGGCGTTCACGACCCTTCGCAACAACAAGAGGAAGAGGTTCATGGACGCCCCGGTCACAATGATCGATTCGACACACAGTTCTCCGAACCCCTTCCAGAAACTTCTGGATGATAATCCTGGAACTGTTCCAGAACAATTTGCCGTTAGGTCGTCAACGATGAACGCCGCTGCGTGCAAGTCGCGCGGAGAAACCGTGAACCACAAGCACCTGTTCGAACACGGAGAGTGTATCAAAACTCTCGCCGAGTGCGGCTTTGCGCAACTGGCGAGTTCGCGGGTCGATTTGTACCAGCGAATCAACAACGACAATACTTCGGAGGATAATATGAATATTATTCTGGATTCGATTGAGGCCAAGCACAAGCTCAAGGGAAAGGACTACGTGCGGCCGACCAAGACATTTTCGACGGCGAACGTCAAACCCGGGACGTGGAAAAAGCTCCGTCCGCTCACGTTCGAAGAGACCAAGTTCATTCAAGGGTTTCCAAACAGTTACGTTGGTCCCGACGAGGTGACCATTTCATACTGGACCTCGCTCAAGGATCTGAACAACGGAGAACCGCTCAAGTTCAAGTACATCAAGATCACGGCGGCAAATAAGCAACGAGTTGTAGGAAATTCGGTGATCCCAGTCGTTGCGAAGAAGCTTTGCGAGGGAATGATATAAAAAGATTTTTTTTGAATTATTTGAAAACATGTCTCTGTCCCAAAAATTCAACACACAGTGCGTAACCGCAAGACTTGTCGCGGCTGTAATCGCCACAATAGCAATTGAATACGCCGAGTCGGATACCGTCGATGGGGTTTTCGCGGGGCTCGCGATAATAGTTGCCATTGGTTTCGCCGTCCAGATTTATCGAACTGCGGTAGGGACAGTGACAACGGGATACTTCGGCGGCGAGATTTGGTGGAAATGGGCTCGGTACATTCACGTAATTCTGTTTGCTACGACGGCAGTTCTGATCCTCACAAAGTTTCGATTCGCAGCGCTACTGTTATTTGCAGACGTAATTATTGGAATAGTTTTTAAAATAGTACTGATTGGTATCTAACTCTGTCCAAAACACATATTCCAACTATTTAAATTGGCATCGACGCTCGCCCGCGAGCTTTCGTAAGATGTTTTCACCGCTAAATATTCGGCATTTAACTCGTTTTTAATCCCGTCGTACGCCAAAGATAACGGCGAAGTTTCCCGTGGATCATTCATTAAATCATACATCGAATTGTCCTGAGGATAATACTTGTACTCCCCGTTTTTGGAATAGATCGCCCAATCGGGCACATTATTGTAGGCTGCGATGGTGAGGTGCTTGGTTCGCTCGAATTGCTCTACCGAAAAACTTGCCGAGGCAAGCTGTCCTGCCTTTTCGATGATACCTTTCCACGACTCACCGTCCCAATCAGTACTCGTTTCGTATCGGTGGTTCGCGATGACGGACGCGTAGCTCGGGTCGTCAGGTAATTGAGATAGCAAATCTTCGACCGTCGGCAACAAATCGTACGTCGAACCGGGGTATGCGGTATGATGAAACGTGTCGATCACGTCAGGCCACTGCAGCAATCCTGGAACGCGAGTGCCTCCTTCAAGGAGTTCGCGCTTGCACCCCGAGTACGGACCTGGCGAGCCACCACTCACTTTTCCCCGCTCTTGCCCGTTGTCTGCGGTAAATATGATCATGGTATTCGACCAATGACCCCTATCTTTCAAGTTCTGGATTAATTTTCCGACGGCTTCGTCGAGCTCTTGCAGCGTTCCTTTGTAGTTCATGTACCGGTCATGATCGGTACTTCCTGTCCCGGCGAAATTACCGTTTCCAAGGAACGGGGTGTGCATGTGGTAGGTCGCGATCTCGATGAAGAACGGGTCGGTACCGCCATTCGAATTGGCGTCGATGAATTCTGTTGCTTTGTCGACGAGGTACTCGGCGCTGTTCCCTCGCGCGGATCCCGGGATAACGGTTTTCATATCATCCACGCAATTGTCTCCGTTATAAATGGAAAATTCTTCGTAAAAATCATTACAATTATTATTGGAATAATCGTTCAAATTTGTTGGGAGCGGGCAGGTCCCGGTCACCAGATCGTTGAACGGCTCCCCCTCGTCGCGCGTCGCGATGATGCTATCGGCGCTCTGCGACCACGCGTCGTAGCCGGTGGTCGCGTGCTTGAAGCCGTTGGGGTATTTACCCTTATAATGGCCGAGGCCGAGAGGTGTCGCTGCATTTGGCCTGCATGCTGGATGAATTGTCACGTCGTGGGTTGCCGCGTTCGTGGTCGTCCCGTGGTAGTGTTGGAAACCGTAGTCGATGGGAGTGTTGTCGTATTTTGAGTGCGTTTTGGAGTTGTGTAAATTTCCCAAATGCCATTTTCCATAAAACGCGGTTTTGTACCCCTTCTTCCGCGCTGCGTTCGCGATAGTGTACTGTCCCTGTGGAATACAGAACGCCGATTCTGAATCACTCGATCCCCATGCAGACGCCTGCATTTGATTTTTACCCGTGTCATCAACATAGTCGATTTTCTCTCGTCCTGGCAATCGCCCCGTCAAGACAGATGCACGCGTTGGCGAACACACCGTGCTCGCCGAGTGCATTGCGTTGAACAGGATTCCGGGCGTCGCGAGCGAATCCAAGTGCGTCGTTGTGTAAATTGGATAGTCTTGACCCGCTTGACCACCTGACGTCCACTGCGAACCGTCGTCGCACGTATTGCTGCCGTCAAGCGGTGCGCGAGTTCCACCGCCGCCAAGCGCAGCGGACAGCCAGGCTCCTCGTTTTTCCAATGTCCATTCCTCTGGGTGTGGGCTGTGGTCGTAGTTAGCTGCAAGATCACCAAACCCCATATCATCGGCCAGAAGTATTATAATATTGGGTGTAAGAACTGTTTCACCGTTCATTTGGATTGTTCCACGAACAGGTGTAGGTGTAGGATTGTTCGTAGGAGTGTTCGTAGGATTGGCGGTAGGGGTGGTGGGTTGGGCCGTGACGGATGCTATCGAAATTCCTCCTCCTCCTGCAGTGGTCGCATCGGGCGCTTCTTTGTTTCCATCGGTGATGGTTATGATAATGGTTGGTAGCCACACCAGAAAACCGACACCCCACGCAACGATTGCAAATACAATCGGTCCTTTAAACACTTTCATTTGTTCCTTGCAATTATACAACATTGATCACAATATATAATCGTCAGATAATTATTCCGTAAGCGTCGCAATGATATTTCTGACCGTTCTAGGAATTGTTCTAGAAAGTGTTCGTAGTGAAGAAATTCTACCCACTGCGTTTAACGAGAACAAGACCCAGCCGCGTGGCCCGTTATATAGTGAGATAACTGGGTGGGTTCAGAACCTACACGAGGCTTGTTCTTCCCCAGATTATTGGGTCCGTCACAACGATAACGCAGACATCATAGCAGGCACTAACAATAACGCGGGGTACTACAAAAGCTTGGGCGAGAATGCCTGTGACAATCAACTCGCCGCCGAAGAATGCGTGGATTTGTGCGTTTCATCTAACTGTCACGGTGTAAATTTCAATCACAATAACTGTAACTGTTATTTATGGAAGGGGTGTGATACGAGTACACTGACAGCAAATGGTAACGTCCATACGTTTTTTAGAACGACTCCAGCACCAACAAAGAATCCCACTTCTTCGCCGTCAACCAGCGCCCCGACGGACGCACCGAGCCTGTCAACCAGCGCCCCGACGGACGCACCGAGCCTGTCAACCAGCGCCCCGACGGACGCACCGAGCCTGTCAACCAGCGCCACGACGGACGCACCGAGCCTGTCAACCAGCGCCACGACGGACGCACCGAGCCTGTCAACCAGCGCCACGACGGACGCACCGAGCCTGCCGCCGTCGCCCACCGCGCTACCCACCGCACAACCGACCGACGCTCCGACAACTATGGAAGATTGTACAGTGAGCGATTTTACCAAGATCATGATGTACGTCTCGTCGACGCTATGTTTCACCGTTGCGGCCGCCGCGGTGTGGTTATCGTATTTGCTCGAAAAAGCCAAGCTCGCAACGGGATATCGAGAGGTTGTATCAAAACACCGAATCGGTTCGTTGAAGTATCGCAACGCAACACCCGAAGAGAAGAGAGGATTGGTTTGATATAAACTTCTATATAATTATTCGAAAAGACTATTCTAATAAACAATGGACGAACGATTTATCCCAAAAGCGAAGCGCCCCAAAACGGTTGACCAATTCATTCGCGGCTTAGAGCCCGACATCTTCCAAGCCTTGAACAACTATCGTCCTAACCCTAACAGACAACAACCGCCGTCCGCCGCGTCCTCCGTGTCGTCCATGTCCGACTGCAGCTGGGAGAACATCGGGGGGAGAGTGGAGGGAACAAATAATATTCTTTTGAATTGGGGTGGGAAGAGTAAAGCGAATGATCCTGCTCGCCGTGGTGAGGTTCAAGCGGAACTGGACGAGTTTCCCGTTGAAGATAAAGATAATCCGTTATCGAAAGTCCCAGACACTTTGAATTTAGAAGACAACGACCCGTCCTCCGCCCAGAACGTCATCCGCCGCAACATCGACCAGTTCCTGCAGATGCAGATGAACCGCTACGTGCTGAACAACCGCAAGTTTCTGGACCTGTCCGACCGTGACGTGGAACAAGTTCAGAAAAATATTATTAACTATTGGTTGGACAAGCATCAAAGAATTGAAAGGGATCCTCTGTACAATTTCTGCGAATTGGTCGCGGGCGCCCTAGACGAGAAGGTGGAGTACCTGCTCGCGGACGCGCGCGATTTTCGTCAGGTGTTTGAGGGCAAGACTGCGACCGGTAAAGAGTTCCGCTCAGTTGAAAGAGTGACAGAGGCTTCCAAGAAAGGCGTGACTTACTCAAAAAAAGAAGGTGGCAAGTTAGGGGGTGGATCTACATCTAAAACTACTATTGGAGGTAAAACACCGGATCAAGGCGAGAAACAAGACTCGTTCATTTCTGAGCAGCAAGACTTGTTGAAGAAGGACCGCCTTGTCCGTGACGCTTTGAAGAAGTACGCCAAGGAAAAAATTGAGGGACGGAACGCGAGTGTTGACGCTGACACGTTTATGCTAATGCTGAAAGACTTTGAGATCTCGGGACACGTTGAAGTCAAGCCTCCTTTGACCAATTCGTGGAAAGCGGTTCATCGAATAGTGATCAGGAAAGCGTACGGTAACGGAATAACGTCGCCATCGTTCTTCAGTCTGATTGCTGACGAGGACATCCGCGCCTCGTACGCGCGCGCAACCGCGCTACAAATGATGGTCTACCGGCAATTGGACAAGCGCCGTTCATACCTTGCGGTCGACTATGACCGTATCAAGGAAGAGCTCGAAGAGGCGCTGCGCGACCTGATTGATATGCTACGCGAGAAGGGGGTGCTGCACGCGCACAGCGCTGACACTCGCTCGATGATCAAATCAATCGCGGCGGCTTCCGGGAGGACAATCGAGATGATCACTGACGTCTCGGGGGAGATGCGAGAAGAGGTGGAACACTCGATGCGGAACACGTTCGCCCAAATCAAAATCAAGCGGGGTATTTCAAAGAAGTTAACACTGGGCGCGCTGATTGCGACGCCCAATTTGAGCAGTATTTTTGGAAGGTACGTCGGGGCGCAGATGCGGCTCCAGCTGGACCCCAAGCACCAAGGGCGCCTCACGATCGAGATGCAGCAGCGCGAGAGCGAAGTCAATACAATGCTTACGGAGCTCATGGCGGCTTTGAAGCAGAATGGATACGTGAAATTGCCGGTGGATAGATATCGGATGGTCTGTGCTGATTTTACATGAATAGTATATAAAAATCATTCCATTGAATTATAATATAAAAATATGAACCCCGAATTTGCTGATGCCACACCCTTACCCACCATTTTGGAGACGCACCAACTTCTAGATAGCATGAAGAAGTGTTCGTTTGAACAAATTGGACCCCCCGACCCGGGGGGCAGCGTTCGACGTCGTGCTTCAAGTACAGGGAGTCAAACCGAGAAGAGAAAACGATTTGAATCATTGGATGAACAAGAAGAGGCCCTTCCAGAAGGTCAAAAAAGTTTGAAATTAACGAATTACGAAGATTTACAATCATTAAAACAATGGTTTGACAATTCAAAGGATGACCAACTGGCAAAAATATTCGGGTCGTCAATTATTATGAGTGACGATGTTTTCATAAAGCAATTGTTTGATGGGTTCTATCCTCAACATTTACGAGATGATAATTATCTTGGGTTACTTCGTCAATACAAAATTGCTTTAACGTATCATCTTCATACGGTGTTCTATTTACCTACTTTTGAAGAATTGGCTGAATATTTATCGTTGGATTTAGACGATTCTGAAATGCGAGCGCTTGACATTGAAGGTATGTTTACCGACATTACCAAAACAATCGCAAATCAATTGGGGTTAGCCCATTGGGCCGCTTGGTTTGATGGTTACGCAAAAGCCGAAAGTAAAACTGCGAAGAGCGCATATGACGTATTTATGGGTAATTGGTTCAGTAATGTTTGTCTTAATGTTGTTGCTGGAAGTGCAATCAGGTTTGGAGAAACCGGGTTAGGTCTTGGACTTGCAGGTGGAATCCTTGGTGACTGGACACCAGTTTTTGCAGTAACATACGGCGTTATTAAAATTCTTACGATTATTTCAAAACAATGGGATAATGTAAAAGGTCTTTCGGGGAAAATGTTGGATGGGACGGCTACGGTAGGGGGTGTAGCAATTGGTATTGCGGACTTGGCAGTGGATATGTTTACTATGATAAGTACCGGTTCTTCGCTGGTGTGGTATAAAAACCAAGTTGCTCGGGGACAAGAAGTAGCACAAGCCGTCCGTGCTCTCAGCGCCGCCGAACAAGTAGTTGAAACGTCGTTAGAAGAGTTTAATCAAGAAGAAGTGCAGTCGATTCTGGACAGTGTTACTTGGGGGTATGAACAATTTTCAACCCCTGATCAAAGTTCTGGGGGAATGGCGTGGCGTGTTTGGTTGGCAGCCACAAATAAAGACGGCGTTGTTCGTCAAGGTAGTGGTTTGGCGAAAAACATACGAATTGTGTCAAAAGTTAAAGAACTGTTGTTCAATATTGGTTCGAAAGATTCAATGTTAAAAAATTTTGATAAATTAACCGAGGAAGGGTTTGCTACGTTGGTAGGACGATTAACTGCGACGATTGCCCGTAAAGGACTGTCGGGAGGTGTAACACCGATTAGTATTATCACCGACAGGCTGATAGCAGCGGCTCAATACAGTATGGGGGCGGCACTCACGTCGTTGGTCGTGTATACCGGCACCCTTAATGTTGGTTTGGCTGAGACACTCTATAAACGCTATACACGAAGGGGGAATCGGTTTGAACGTATCTTTTTTGACTTCTGGTGGTGTGGCTTGACGCTGCTCCCGATTGTTGCTTTCCCGCTCGTTTTTTACAAGGTGGCTTGTTGGGATGCACAACAAGTAACTCGTGCGGGTGCCTTTGTTTTTAAACCCGACAGTGTATGCACGTTTGGTCCAACAGAATACGAACAAATTGTGAACGGTCTTATTGACAAAGGGTTTAAAGGGAATTTAGGCGTTCAACCTATCCACGCAATACTGAATCTTGCATTGTACGCGAAGGAATACATGCTCAAACCGTCGGAATTTGTTTTTGATCCGCAAAGGGCGGCCGTCATTGCTGGTTACGGGTGGGTTTTGGTTGACAATTATAAAAAAATAGGAGGGTTTTTTACTACGGCTGGTGCTGGAACTTATAGTCTTTGGAAGCTTCGAGGCACAGTTGAGGGGTTCAGACCACCAGAAGGCGGAGGCGGAGGCGGAGGCGGAGGTGGAGGAGACCCGCTTGACGTTTTGAAGCAGGATTTCAGGGCCAAGTTTCAGGCAATTAAAAATCTTCCAGGTAGAATGAGACAAAACGCTTTGAGGGCACTTGCGAGGAACAATCGTGCTTTGGGACTCAACGGCAATTCATCTCAACAGACGATTATGGATGCGATAGATAATGCGATAGAAAATTTACAGTTAGGACAAGTTATACAAGGATTATGAATTAACTATTTACTACCTATGTTGGAAATAAAACTCTTTTTTAAAACTTCTTTGAATGCGGCCACTTTCTCTCTCGTCCGTTCTTCCACCGGAAGTTGCCGTATCTCGAATTCTGCTTGTTTTTCTGTTGTTAGTTTTAAAACAGGAATTGGAATTCCTTCATTGAAGTTTTTCAACGCTGCCTCTTGAAGTTTGTCTGCGACGTCTTCCAGTGTTTTGGGTTGTTGTTCAAACCGCGGTCCGATGCGTGCTGTCAAACTTACGTTGCTCGCCGCTTTGCAAGCACTGTAAATAATCTGCACGATTGGATTTAAACTCTGTGTTTCACCGTACACCGTCCAACCTCCAAATACGTCGTCTAGGTCAGACAGCGATGTTCTGTCTGTATCGGCATCAAAGTACCACGCAAGATACGCCGCTTCTACACCAGACACTGCAATACTACTCCAGAACATTACCTTCCAAAAATCGTTCGTTGTTTTGGTACGAACTGTTTTCATTACGTTTGTAAATGAATATAGAATGTCTCCGTTGACAATTCGCTGTGTTAGTATTGCCATAAGACCTGCAGTGGCACCTCCACCGATATATGTTGTCCCCAATCCATACAGTCCAGAGGCCGCCGCTACGATGGCTGAACCGGTCGCGCCGTCAATTTCAGGGGTTAGTGTTGCTCTTCCGAAATACATAACATTTACGGTCAATGCCGTAATCACACTTAACAAAATCAATCCTTCCATTGTTGCGGGAGATTCTTCGTGGAGTTGTGTAGATACAAAATAACCGCTCGTCAAAATGAATGGAATCGTAAGTAGTTGTAATAAACCGGATCCAATTGCCAAAGCTATACGAACAAACGTCGGTGTTGCACCACTAGCATCCGCAATAAATCCTGTTTCGTCTATACCAAACCCAGCAATTCCGTACCATATCCCTACCCCAACTAATAACACAACTCCGGCCCCGAGCCGTTTGGTCATCCTTCTTCGGAAGGTATAAAACCAAGGAGGTTGCCCATCACCCATTTTTACTTTACCCCATTCGGAACCTTCTATTTCGATATACCACTCAACATATTCGAGTCTGTGTCTCTCACTTGACAACCAAGCATTGACAGTATCCCAGGATGTGAGCCAAGACCCGTCGTCAGGAAATTCCCGGTTGCTTATATTCATTCCATTTGTCTCTCGGAAAGCAATAGTAACGCGGAATTGTTTTAATTCTCTTCTGTTGAACAATTGTCCTAAATATGACATAGTGTTTAATTCCTTTTCAATGTATTCTTTTTGTCGGTTGGGGTCGTTTTCTATTAACCGATTTTTTTGTTGATCGTACCAAAATGGGTTCACCACATCCAAGAATAAACTGTATCCGTGCGAACTAATATGAAGTACCCTTACGTATGTGTTGTTTGGTGCCCCTATCATTGTAAAACATTGACCAATATTTATTTGAACCCCGATTCCATCGTTTGCGGTTTCATACCCACTCAAATCGTCGTCATCGCTGTCACTGTCGTCGGTGTTTGGAACTGGTGGGTTTTGAATGAAATTAAGCAACGTATCACGTATTCGTAACAATTCTGGATTTTGTTTGTGAAGTTGGTTTCCAGTATGTTCGAAATAAAATTGTAAGTTGAAGTACAGTTTCGCAAGTTTCACGTAATTCTTAAAAGTCCCGTCGTCGTTACGCGTAGTAAACTCGAAAAGTAACCTATTATAAACGCGCTCAACTATATCTGCGTCTACGTGTCCCTTAACGGTTAGGTCATATACTGACGGAACGTCCGAGCCTTGTTTCATTTCAACGAATATCTGTCTTGTGTTGTGCGCGATCTCTTCATAGTATTCGGGAAACGGTTTTCTGTTAAATGTTAAAGGTTTGTCTAATAGAATGTCCAGGTTTGTCGAATATTCTTCTCTTAATTTATCTCTAACTTCTTGTTGTAAATTTTCTGGTAATTTTCCAACAAGTGTACCTATTTTAACACCATTTAATGTCTGTATAGACTCACTTGCTTCGAATACTTTTAGTATCTCGAAACATTCCGAAAATGTTTTAGGAACTGGGTATGTAGAATTCATTGTTACGCTATAAACAGATAATCTATCTAATTATATAATCTACAAAATATTTAATGAACTTAAGTTTATTGTCACACGTTCTCGTTTACAAGGGTTGCTCCCACAGAACCAACACAGTGATGATGTTTGTGGTTGAAACTGATTTCCCCCCCCTGATAGACCAAGTTCGCTCATCACTTTTCTTGACAGTACAGGATTGTCCTCTTCGTCGTTTGTTTCTGATTCTTTCAATAGAGTGTTTACTGGACATATGTAGTTGAATGATGAACCCACTTGACCTCTTCTTATTTGTGCTGAAAAGGTATGCCGAATTCCTTGCTCCCCTAAATTTGGACAAGTTGTACGCATGTCTCCCACTTCTTCGAATGTTGCGTTGTACACTGTATTAAAATCAGTAGGTTGAATTATCATGATGTCATCGTCCAGACTTATGTATTTCCCTTGTACGGCGTTCCAAGACCTGTTTCGTTTTTCGTATGTTCCCAATACTTTTGATAGTTGCTGTGTTATATTTAACCAACGTGCGTCGTTCATTCCTGGAACAAGTTCTATTTGTTCTTCGTATGAATCGTCTCCGCTGAATAGTAGCAGATTGTGTTGAATAAACACTCCAATATTATTGTTGGTTGTGTTGTTGCGTAACACTATACCAAACGGCTTGACATGGTTCGTGCCATCTTGCATAATATCTTTGATTAACATTATGAATGGATGTATATGATTTGACGGAAACCAGGTATCTGTCCCCCCGTATTCTCTTTTATCAAAGTCGCGTCTTAGAATTTCAACCGCTGTACAGTTGGGAATTGCGTCCCATTTTATTTGTTTCGTTGGAGTTCCTTCCCGTAGCGTGGTTTTGAACCGTGATTCAATAGAAAATGTATTGTTTGCGAATAGTAGTCGTGTTTTTTTGTTTTTGTGTGATATGTAGTAACGACCATTTGTCCCGTTCGGGGTTGCAACATCTGTTTTTGTGACGAGCATATGTTTTAATTTAATTGTCTGTTCCTTTTCGTCTTGAACATCCATTGAAAAATTTTGGTCGTCGTATCGTATAAGACGTTCATCTACATTGTCCTTGTTGATTAGTTGAAACCTCTGTTGTCGTATTCTTGCAATTTTTAAAAATGTTGTCATATCGACATTTAAAAACTGTTGAATGCTGTCTAGCGTTGGTAGAATGTTCGCGTCTTCGAAATCAATTTCGTTTTGGGTGTGTGTATATTCGAACACGAAGTGTTGTTGTCCGTTATTGGACATTTGAACAGTTGACAATTTAAACGGAACTCCAGTAGCAAATGTTGTACTAAAAAACAATGATGCCGCTGTTGTAGGTGGTGATGGTCCGGTCATACCTGTTGGAGATATTTGTTTATGACCTCTTGCTACCGCGCCACTAAAAATAGTCGTCCCTTCAACGAATGTTATATTTTCATCTTGTTTCGTTTTTAATACTCCGTTATAGTCTTTTGTAAACAAACATTTTCTTGAAAGATTGTATTGTCCTGTTGTTTCTTCAACAAACTTGTCCTTTGATATGGTTTTCAACGTGTTGTTCCCCCACGCGATTTTAACAGTTGGAATGTCGTGCAGGTTCTCACCTTCATAAAAGTATCGGTGGTACGAAATTTTATCCGCAGTATGTTGCGTTATGAATACGATGTTCCGTCTGGTTCCACCGTTGTCCCAATGAATGGAGTCGTATCTGTATTCATCATCTCCGTTTTTTATTTTCCTTCCTTTGGGAATTGGAATTAAGTATAAATCCAAAGGCATACCACTGTCTCCTAATGTTCCGGATTTGTATAATTTCCCACTTAATAGAAGACCCTTTGCGACCGCGATTACTGTGTCTTCCGCACTGGTTGATGTTGGACGGACAACATAGTTTGGAATTTGTTTTTTCACAGGCGGGTTCTCTTCCAAAAACAGCGTCCTCCGAAGCCGCTCAATCGCGTCTCTTTCTAATGTTTCTTCTCCGGGTGGGACTTGTTGTTCAATGTAAAATAAACTTGGACAGAATTCAGGGACTTCTTTGTCACGACATATCGAAAGCGTATTCGACAACGATTGTATTGGAACAAGTTCTTCACAAAAGTAGTCCATAGCATATTCTTGTAACTCATTGTCCGATACAACTACATTGTCCAAATTATATCTTGTTCGATATGGTAGAGCCATTAACCAATAGAAGGAGCGTATATCGTGTTTGATAGATGTTCTGAAGTTGTTATCTCCTATATCCTGTACCCTTATAGTTGGTGTTGGTACGATAGTTTTTGTGTCTATTGTTGCGTCGGTTATATTTGTAGGAATAATAATCTTACTGTTTCCGATGTCTTTCATAGTATCGAACGATGTTTTGTCCGGCCAATATTTACGATGATAGTAATCAAACAGTTGGTTCGTTTGTGCGGATAAAAATGCACGCAATTGACTAATAAATTGTTCTTGGTTGTTCAATGTAAAATGTTGTATTGGAATACCGTTTGACGGATTGAACGTAAGATATTTATCATTAATTACCCAAGGATTTCCGACTAATCGTATATATCCGACATCGTCGTACTGATGGTATACTATGTTTTTTATGACATCGGGACAAAATTTTGTCTGCAAATACGTCTCCGCATCCATTTCATAATCATTCATTAAAATGGTACTAATTATATATCTAATTGTTCTGCGAATGGTTTGATAAAATTATGCCTATTGTACGAGAAATTTCGTATGATGGATTTCGCTTTCGGAGCAAGATCGAGGCGCAGTGGTACGTCTTCTTCAAGACCCTCGGTGTGGACGTTCACTACGAACCCGAGACGATTGCGCTGGAACGGTTCGATGGAAAAATTACAAACTATTTGGTGGATTATTACCTGCCCGACCTCGATGCGTACGTGGAGATCAAGCTGTCAACGTGTCCGACGCACGAAGAATCGATGAAGTGTTATCTTTTGGCTCAACAGACCGGCAAAGACTGTTTTTTATTTTACGAGACCATCGGAAAAAAGAATATGAACGGGTATCTCTATGAAGGCGGCAGTGGCATGTTCCGCCCACTGCAGCGGTGGACGCAATGTCCGAAATGTTCTTCTTTTGGCATAACTTCGCAGGGACGGGTCGGTATGCTGTCCTGTGGCTGCTGCAAGGACGATGAATTGCTGACGAACAGTGAGAGCTACGCAATCAAGGAGGCCGTCGATGTCGTGCGCGCGGAACGATTTGGGGCATAAATTTATTCAAGCCGCAGCCGGCAGAGCGGGCAGGTACGATTTTCATCGACCCAAGTTCGGAGGCATAAATCGTGGAAAGCATGCTTACATGGAAGAACGCCACACTCCTCACCTTCCTCGTACTCGGCCAGACAGATCGGACACTTCTCCGAATTCTCCTCGGAATTATTCTCATATTTTTTCAAATCGTATATAATTTTTGGTCGGGCGGAGGAGGGGATGGATACGCGCCGCGGCATTCGTATCTCTGCGCTGCCCGCAGCGGCAGCACCACGAAGCGACATCAAACTCTCCGCCGCCGTAATCAACGGATGGTTGCCCTCTACCTGTGCGGCAGCTCTGTTTATAGTGTCTAAAAATCGCTGCGAGACTGGGAACGTCAGGACCGGTGCGACGGTCCCAGGGATCGATGGCGGATCGCGCGTAGGCCGAGTAATCGTAGTCGTCACATTGACTGTTCCGTCACTGTATCGAGTTCGACGCACGACGCGTCGCTCACTCATTTTTCTAGTTATAATTAGTAAAACTAGTGTAAATATATAATTATTTTTCATGTTCCTTGAACGGCGTCATTTGAATCAACGCCATCGCAAACACACATAACACAACGGCGGCCCAAGCACAATTCGTCTGATGCTTTTGATCATATTTCTCCAAACAATCCGAATCATTGTAATCAATCTCCAAATGATCCGTTGTTATTATTGATAGGATCGTAACAAGAACACCGTAGAATGCGTAAAGGATCAAGTGCAACACAGTGCTCGAAATGCGGTACCAATCATCTAGTACCAGCAAAAACCCATACAAGTTCAATATAAAAAACAAAATGACAGCGCCAGCCGGGATAACCGACAGCGACAGGTTGTAAAGCACGTCAAAGTCACGGATCCCAACCGTGCAATCCCCCTGGTCGATACCCGCGTAGGCGCCCAGACCGCTTGCAAACAATAGACTCGTCCACAATACTGGTAGGGTTATATAGCGGATTCGCTTCTCCCAATCTTCAATTCTCGTCGTGTCGCGCTCTGGGGGCAACATTCGTTTTAATGAAATAGCTCACCTCGGGTTTTATATATTGTTTTGTCGATATATAAATACCGACAAAGGAAAAATGTCGGATCATACTTGTAATAATACTTGTTTAATCGTGAATCGAGACGGAACGATCGTCTGCACAATTACGGGTCGATGTCAATCACAATTCATCTCCGCAAACGAGTATCGGGTCGATATCCAGGAGATCTACACATCGAAAACACATGCTCGCGAACACAGGACAAAAAAGCGAGACTCTGTCGCCATTTCTCATGATGTGGTCCGCACCGAAGTCGAAAAATACACCAATTTGCTATTGTTCTCGAAAAAAAGATCCGACATGTGCGATCGCGTCCGCGATCGGAACGCTTATGACCATAATCACAAACGCCATTACAAGAAGCGACGGCGAGTTGAAATTTTGGAATTCGATCCAGAACAATTTGCAAAAATATCCACAGATGTTTCGCAAATAATTATTCGATTGCTGAAACACAGATCGTCCTCAAAACTCAAATCGCTCATTGTTGCGCTGCTGTTCCTAAAGCAACACGGCAAGGAATACGTAACCAAATCAACGAAGCCGTTCGTTATTACGCGTTCGGAGTATCTGTACGTACACCTGCCTTCCATTAGCGACTTGCACCTTTTTGGGATTCAGAAAAATATGATCAGGATTGGTTCAAACATTATTCAAAAAATTGTTCGAAATATTTCAGAATGATATATTAAAAAGCACAGCGGTACATACGAACCAAAAATGGAAACACCCAAAAATCTGTTCGAAGACGACATTTACATGTCAATGCTTCAATTTATATTTTTGAACTTGAAAAATTGCAAAAGAAATTCACAGCTTCCATATAAAAATACATTGTAATCTGGTAGCAACGTGAAAATGAATTGGATCCAGTTGTGTTTGCTGCCAATCGCTTCGCTGGCACTTTGTGATCTATCGAGTACAGACTACACTGAGATGTGCAACCAATGTTCGAGTAGCACGACGTGTAAGGTCGCGTTTGAGTTGGCAGGTGGTAATTGCAGTACGGCCGAGAACGAAGGGTTCAACACGACAATCCTTGTATTGAAGGAACAGTGCGAGTCGGGCAGTACAGTGGATTTTACCGGTACTGCTGATTGCGAAGTGTTGGCATCGATCGCGCAAGGTCTTATGATAGACTGTGGTCCAAACCCACAATGCGGGTTGAATCAACGAGCAACGGTCAACGTCAACAAAAACACGATCTATTGTAGCTGTGACGGGACATGTATCGACGATATCAGGGACACCACACTCAATAATCTAATATGGGCGTTGGTTAGTTTATTTGCGCTTCAACTTTTTGTGAATCTAGTGACCATGACCGACAGTGTGTATAAATTCGGGTTGATAACGTCGATAAATAGTGTGATCCCAACTCTCGGCAAAACTGTTTAGAATTATATAATGAACTATTATAAGAATTATTTTAAGCATCGCGATGGCAAAAGAATCTCATTTCCTGTACTTGTTTTATGTGTTCTTAGGCGTGTCGGGTGCCGTCGTCCTCCCGATCAAATTTGTCCTGCAGGATGATTTCAACATCCAGCCGTCCGAGTTCGAACTCGTGTTTCGGGTCGCGGCCGCGTTGTGGATGGTGAAGTTTGTAGTTGGCTGGATGATCAATCCAATCGTGAATAATCTATTCTACTACAAAATCTTGCTTACCAGCTGCTTATTATCCAATGCGATCAGTTGGCTCTTCATAAGTAGCTGGTCACCGGTCGAGGTCCACAGCGTTGGTCAGATCACCGGGATACTATTCATGGTGTTCTCGACGCTGTGCATTATGGACGTCGCAACAGACGGTCGAATGGTAAAGCACGTTCTCAGCGAAAACGAATCCGACAAAGGCAACACACAAACCTACGCGTGGGGGTTCCGTTCACTGGGACGTCTCATTGGTGGGATCGCGGTCATAATTCTAGTACACCGAGACGGCCTCGACGGCGTCTCGCCACATCAATTCATCGATGGATTTGTCATTGTTCCATTCATTTACATTATTTTACTGTGGGGCGGGATTCAAGACGATCGTTATCCACCTGTTCAAGCAAAGGAGATCGTCCCATTCCATTCATTTTGCACGATTTGTAAAATGGTTTTAAAGACATTCAAACAGAATGGTAAAATGATTTTTTTCATGATTGTGTTTTTTATCACACCGTCTTCGGGTAGCAATATGTATCTGTACCTATCAGAAACGATTGAACACCACGGACTGGGCTTTGACACCAAGATCCTAGGGATCATCGGATTGGTCGATTCGGCTGCGTGCGTGCTGGCATCAATTCTGTACAAAAAATTCATGAAACGGATCAATTTGCGAATATTGTTTGGAATATGTATCATTGTAACGATTGCTACGAGTGCGGCGCAGCTGGTTTTGATCCTTGGGATCTATAAAAAATACCACATTTCGGCCGAAATATTCGTGATCAGCGACGACGCGGTCGGCTCGATCGTCCAGCAGTTGATCATGTTGCCATTGATGATCCTGATGGCGCACTGCATAACAAAGGGCTTTGAAACCGTTCTGTACTCGGCATTCACGTCGCTCGAGAACGTCCTGTCCGCGATCTCGAGTTTCATCAGTGCGGCGATCACCGCGAAATTGGGGATTCAACGCAACGACGACGGATCCATCGATTTCCACAATTTGTGGATTATGTTGGTAATTACGACGTCGTTGATGGTGCTCCCGTTGTTGTTTCTAAAGTTTATTCCAAGCAAGCTTTCTTCGTATAATCCAATCCACGTGATTGGTGACGATGATGAAGACGACGACGAGGGGGTCGAGCTTGTCCGGGCCCGGTTCAGTGCTCCTCATCCTGAGGAGGATGGAGATGTAATCTAGCGTAGTTCTGCTTGGTAAACATAGGGTCCACGACGAACATGAAACTGCAGATCATGATGATAATAAATAAAATATAAATCGTAAAATTAATCCAAAAAGAATCCTCATCGTGGTGGTGGTGCGCATCGACGGCCTCGGACTCTTCGGTGCCGATTCCTGCTGTCATAATTCCTGTGTTTGTTGTAATTGAGCAAAACAACCACGCAGCGCCTTGGTACAATACCGATCCTAGAGCAGAAGGACATTTTGTCGGATCATGTACGTAACAGAAGGGCGATTCGTCCGAGTTATGCTCGGCACACCCACACGTAGTTATATTTGCAGGTCCACTGAAACAATTCGAGACCGCTCCGCTTGTGCAGGAGCAGTCGTAATTGTGCATATCGAGCAGACTGGGGTCGTACTCGATATATTGTGAACCTGTATCGGCAAAAAATGCAGTGTTGTCCGCAATGATGTTGTACACGCCGGGGTAGTCACCGTCTGCGCAAACGGGATCGCCGTACCCCCAACTCACGAGACCAACTTGAACATGCGTATTATTGTAATTTACGACCAACGGACCACCGGAGTCGCCAGTGCAGCTATCCTTGCCGTCGTGCGGGTACGTACCTGCGCAACGGTTGGAATCGGCCAACTGCGCTTGGTACAAGTGCCCACATTGATGAGACGTGTACAGATTCAGTTCAACGGCTTGCAAATTCATGCTTGGCTCTCCGTTTGCTTGCACCGCTCCCCATCCAAGAACCGTTGCTTTTGGTTGCGGCGCGATCTCTGTAGTCGGCCAAAGCACACCCGTATCGAGCAAAACTGGCTTCGGTCCGTCCACTTCTCCGTAGCATGCTGGTACGGTACTCAATTCCAGAATCGCGAGATCGTTACCTGACAGATAGCTGTCGAACTCGGGATGGATCAAAATACTCGAAACCGAAATCACGTCCGAACACAACCGCGACTCGCCTCGATAAATCGTTTGATGATTGGTCGCAACATGGTATGTTTCGCCAGAAGAAACGCAGTGCGCAGCGGTCAAAATCCATCGATCCGAGATTAAACTTCCACCACAAGACGCCGTGGTTCCACTTCCTTTGAATAGTTGGACGACGAACGGATAATCCGTAATCGAGACTTGCGCTCCGCCGACGATACGTGTCGTGTCTACGATTAGTTCCCGCATCACTTATTTACAAGCATCTGTGATTATTTTATATAAATAAATCAAACGAATGGTAATTGCAAATCCAAACTATGACCAGTTACTCGCCATTCCGGTCTACTGTTACCGACGAAACGCTGGTGAAATTTTTGAGGAATGATTTGCAGTATGATCTGGAAACAGTTCCTGGAATTGGGCCGAAGGCCAAGGAAATTCTGAACCAACATAACGTAGGTAATGGTTTTCAATTATTCGCAAAATTTTTGAACTTCAAAACAACGGAAGGCGACGACTGCATCAATCACTGCACTCAATTCTACGATTTCTTGACAAATATCGGCATCAAAGCGAATCGGCACTCCATCACCAAAAGCATCGGCGAAAAGGCCGCTATTACGTTCCCGAGTCTGTACATCGAGAGTCAATTTAACCACCTCGAACCGATGCAAAGTGAGGCTTAACTGATATAAATATTTCAAGAAATTTTTATGTGAAGCGGTGATGGAGAAAGGTCGATTTTTTGAGTGGATCAACGTATCGACAAAGACAAGTCCCGAATCGGCTATTCCGCCATCATACAAAAAACCAGATCCACCACGCAAGCGAACCCGTCGCCGGTACGAGAAGTCGACGCAAACGGATCCCCCGCTCGCCCCCGCTCCAAACATCGAGTGCGTCCGATCCTCGACCTCGACCTCGACCTCGCAAACGGATCCACTACCACCACCACCATCGGATGATCGAGTATACGTGCTTATATTATTTTCTGGAATTATTTTGGGAATGATTTTTCAACTCCGCTGGCGCTGATGCTCGCGGAGCATAATCTGTAAATGTGATATCAACAAAGAGTGAAGGAGTAATGAACGATCCCAAAATGAAATTCGTATTTTTTGATCTGGAGACAACTGGCTGCCCACAGAGCGGTGCAATTTTGCACGACTACCATCGCATCGTGCAGATATCAGCCGTCTGTGGTGAAAACACGTTCGATGCGGTCGTGAATCCACAATGCCATATCCCGAGCGAATCAACCGCGATTCACCGGGTGACCGACGACGTCGCGTCTCAATTCGGCAATTTCGGAACGGTTTTTCCAGGCTTCCGATCGTTCATCAAGAAACAAACGCAAGGCAAACGCGGGACCCAAGTCGTTCTGGTGGCGCACAATGCGTTCGGGTTCGACAAGCAAATGCTTGAAAAAGAGTGCGGCCGCTTCGGGCTGCGCATTCCGGCTACATGGAAATTTTACGACACTCTCCTTAAGTATAGAGGACAATTCCCCGAATTGTCCTCAAAACGTTTGGGGGACATATACAAAGAACGATTCAAAGAAGAATTAACGGGCGCGCACGACTCGCTGGCCGACTCGCTGGCGCTCAAGCGGCTCTTCGAGCTGGACATCGCACAGCACTTCGACATGAACGAAACGCTGGCTGTTCACGAGCAGCAATACCTTGACGATCGCCAAGACGTGCTCGCCGTTCGCGGCATCGGCGAAAAAACGAGATACAAAATCGCGCGCGCAATGCAAATCGCCAATCCGACGATTGGTGACCTCCGCAACGCCGTAAACGGTCACAGTTTAGCGGACCTAGAAACATTTATTAGGACGCAGTTGGCGTGCCACAAAGAGCAGTTCTGTTTCAGTATTTTATGTGAGATCGTGCGACCGCAACAGCCGCACTTGCTGTTTAAGTCCTTCCCATTTGTGCAACACACGTTCACGTCGGTCCTGCCGGAAGCGGTGATCGAAACGCTGATAACGAAATATCGTATTCGCTCGGCCGAACAACTGAAGCGACATTATTTGTTCAAACTCAACGAAAGTGGCGTAAAGTGGGATCAACTGCTCGAGGAGCTGAAGGTGAATTCGTTCACTGTTTCGATGATGATGCGTTCGATTTGAATAATTCTTTGACATAATTTTCATAATTCTTCTTGAACTGGTCTTCGTCGCTCGCGACGAATCCGTATTGGCGCACATCCCACGCTCGCTGCTCGATCCATCGCTGGTCCGCCATTTCCAACATCTGGTCCATCTCATCTTGGTCGACGGTCGGCATTGGGTTTGTACTTAGTGTTATTTGGTAGATGAATTATATAAACTTTAAATCGGCGGAGCAGATTCAACCGCTTCGCTTATGATTCCGGAACCTGGACAGCGAGTTGTCGCCGTAACCGGCGCTGGAGGATTTATCGGGGGCGCCCTCGCCAAACGTCTGCTAGATGAGGGTTGTTTTGTCATTGGTGTAGACTGGAAACAGCAGGAGTACTACGAAGGGATTAAGTTTTGCAGCGTGTTCAAGTTGCTGGACCTGCGGACCCTGGCGAACTGTAAACTAGCTACGCTCGGTTGCGACGAAGTGTATAATTTGGCCGCCGATATGGGAGGAATGTAAGTTTATACGCGCGGCACGCCGAAGAATTGTTCTAACGAATTGTTTCTTTAAACAGGGGTTTTATCCAAAGCAACGAGAGCGTGCTGTTCTACAACAACCTTATGATATCGACGAATATGATGGAAGCTGCGCGCGCGAACGGCGTTAAGAAGTATTTTTATTCTTCTTCTGCTTGCGTGTACAACGAAAGCAAGCAAGATGATCCAGATGATTGTTCCTTGAACGAGTCGATGGCGTGGCCGGCGGCCCCGCAAGACACTTACGGCCTCGAGAAGCTTTGTACGGAGGAGCTGTGTATGGTTTACGGCCGCGACTTCGGCATTGAAGTACGCATCGCCCGATTCCACAACATTTTCGGGGAAAGAGGAACTTGGTTTGGTGGCCGCGAGAAGGTGCCGTCGGCGTTTATCCGAAAAGCTATTACATCCACCAAAGACTTCGAAGTTTGGGGAGACGGGACGGCAACTAGGTCGTTTCTGCACATTTCTGAGTGCGTGGAAGGTGTTATTCGGCTGATGGAAAGTGATTACAAACAACCCATTAATCTGGGTTCCGACGAAATGATTTCGATGAACGATTTTGCAAAGAAGTGCATGTATTTAACGAACAACGAACTACCAATCCGGCACGTCGATGGACCGGAAGGCGTGCGTGGGCGAAACTCGGACAACGCGTTAATCGAAAAGGTGCTGGGCTGGCGACCGACAATGTCGCTGGATGATGGGCTGGCAAAGACTATTTCTTGGATTTATGATGAAATTCGTTTGAAGGATCATGCTGGGAAGGATTTCACGACATCAGAGATCGTGGAACAGACGACCGAATCATTTGAAAAATTGTAAATGTTTTTTTGTTATTTGTTCATAAAAACTATTCTAAGCACCACCCATAACCGGATACCGCTCCGCCACGCGCGACGAACCGGCACCAAACTCACCCTTGACGAACGAAGCCGTTGTAGAACCACCAAGGAATCGCAGGACAGTATAACGTCCGGCAATGAGCACACTGAACACAAGCGTGACGTAAATGTAAATCATTGCGTCGCCCATATCCCATAAGGTCTTGTCGGGGTCATGGCCACCGCTGGGGGCGTGCGTGTTCTTCTCTTCGCGGCCCGTAACAGCAACCGCCCTGAACGTAATCAGGGCAACCATGTGCAGGACGACCAGTAACCACGAGAGCTGAAACTGAATCGGACGCATCGCGTTACCGAAGCCCCACTTCATCCACTTGGACAGTTGGCCGTAAATGAAGATGACGTATGCGGTCGTCGTTGCAACGAGACAAATGTAACCGATCCCTGCAAGCTGGTGGTTGTAGCCACCATCGACGTGGTCGTTGACTATGTAACTAATAGCGTCATTACATACCGCCTCGGTACCGTTAACACCGTCCCGCTTGAGGGTCTTGTGACATTCGAAATCGCCGGATATCGACAGAATGACGAGAATAAAATTTATCACCACTAAAAGGAAACTTACCAGAGTACCGACACCCTTCTCACCGATACCGGGCACATTCACTGCGAAACGAGGCGTGGTCGCTTTGTAAGCAGGCATCGACGGCATCGTGGTTTCGGTCATTAATATTATAAACTTGACTTGCTTTTATACTCATTTGATTTGTTCTTTGAATATTTCATATAAAACATTCTTCATTTATCAAACCCAACGATCCAAGAATGAACCAGATCTCCATCATCGATGCCAACGGCGTGTCGCACAAGACGCCGTTTTTGCGCGGGAGCAAGGACGAGACGCGCTTCTTCAGGGTGTTGATCTGCTGCGGAAGCAACATCGACCAGTCACGGAAGGTCTACTTCGAGGACAAGAAGGCCTACGAGAACTGGTCTACACACCACAGGGAGAGGTGTGAGAAGAAGGGCTGTTTCCCAACCGGTGGGTCGTGGTTGGTCGGTTGGTAAGCAACGCGGTCTGGCATATAAAAGAATAATTTAATCAAATTGTATAACGGAAAATGCCAACGAAGGGTTTGGCGACTATCACAATATGTTTTCACTATCTCTACTTCTTGGCTGCCGCCGAGTCCATGATCTGGTTGGAACAATCTGGCGTCGTCATGATCGTATTTACAACTATTCACCTAGTAACGCGGTTGTACCAATTCAATGATCGGGACGCACCTACTGATAAAAAGTTGAGTAAAGGCTTCCGCGTCGCACTCGTCACCGCCGACACGCTGGTTACGTTCATAATACTTTTTGGATCCCTGTGGATAGAGTTTTTTTCAGAAGAACACGTCGACGACTTGTTTCGCTACACGATTTGCTTCTTCGGCCTCATCGTCGCTGCGACAAATATTCACAAACATCATGTTCGTCAAGTAGACGCCTCTCGCGTGATTCATACACAATTTAGCGTTAATTTCGATCCGTGAATAATATAAATATATATATTCCACAAATCATTCGCGAGCTCTTACAAATGATCCTCTTATTATTGTTGATCAGTCCAACGACCGCCATATACCTACCATTCGAAGAATTATCCTTAACCAACAAGGCTCGGCCCGGTGTTTGCCATCCGCCAAAAGGAACGCCACAGCGCTGCTGCCTGGGTGGTACGTCCTCAGGCGGCAACGTTTACTGGAAGCCCAATTTATGCAATTTCGAGGACAATTTTGCTCACGTCGAGCCGTACGAGACAAAATTCACCATTTCGAAATTAATGGTGGCACTACACAAACATAACTACCGGTTAACAATTATCGGCGACTCGCTAATGTACCAAAACACAATATCGCTCGAATGCGGGTGGTTGCGCGAAGGGATCGAAACCATTTCGAAAAACCACACGAAGTGGAACAAAAACAATTGGCAATACGGTATTGGGACTTCGGAGCATTTCGTTGTTAATGTATCGCGGCCGGTGCTTGTTGACTTTTATTTACAGTATCGTCCAGAGCAAGATATGACGCAGCCGCGAGAGGCAATCGCCGCATCCAACGTCGTGCTGATCAATTCGGGGCTCCATTTCTTAGACAATTCTATAAAATTATTCCAAACAAATACTCGGGATTATTTGCAAATGATGTACAAATGGGTAACTGAACCGGGACATCGGCGGGTCCTGGTGTGGCGAGAAAACACCGCGCAGCATCGTGACGCTTTGGGCGGCGAGTGGAATGAACCCAAAAAATCAAACGAGTGCAAACCACTCAATTGGACGAATCATCAACGATACAAGTGGCGCGACCGAATGGTTCAACAAATTGCGCAAGACGTTGGATTCACGATCATCGATCGTATTGATCTACCATTTACTCGACAGCGCCACGATATTGTTCCGTTGTATTGGATCTCGTTCTACGCGTACACGGCTAAGTTCCACTTTTTTCACCCACACATGAACGGCAAGTGCGAGCCGAGCCACTACTGCCAAGATCCACTGTTTTGGACACCGGTGTGGGAGCAGTTGCTGCACATTATTCGCCATTCAGAATAATATAAACAAATTATCATAAATCATTCTCAAAAATGATCCTGTTACTGTTCTTGCCGATTGTGCTGGCGGATTTCAACCATCTTGTGCGTCCGAACGGCCCGTGCTTCGGCGACGAGGCCGAGTGGAACTGCGTGCGGGTCTGGGATCTCAGCGAGTACGAAAAACTGGGCGACACCGACCGATACGGGTTCGTCGAAGGCGAGGATCGCGGCTCGCGCGATCTGAACGACCTTTTCGATCATGGATACAACCATTCTGCCGATATCCCACAATTCGCCACGAATTACCTAGTCCTTGATTTCCCCGAAGAGCTTCGGCCGGTCATCGAATGGTACAAAAATAATCGGGAGAATGGTGTTAATGAAATTATTCCTGGTAATTATGCGAACGACAAAGAAACGGACGCGTTATCGATCCTGTCCTTGGACAATCACCGAAATATGCACCAAATGATCCAAGAAATTATGAAACCGATTTTGGCGTGGTGGGTTTACCAGCGCGAGGACGATTTGGTCTTTACTTCGTTGTACGGCGTGCGAGAGTACCATAGGGACGCGATGATGCTGATGCACTACGATCGGCATACGACGCACCACATATCCGCGGTGGTTCATTTGTATCAAGAGGGCATGAACGAGGGCTGGCCGTTCGCTATTCAAGTGAACGACAAGGTTAGCGAGGTTTTCTGCGCGAAGCCGTGTTTGGTGCTTTACGAGAGCGCTAAGCGAGCCCACGGCCGGCCCAGACGGCTTCAAGGCGACGCTTACGCGAGCGCGTTCATTCATTACAAATTGAAGGATAGTTTACTAGAACAATTCAAGGAACAATTATGGAAGGATGAGTTATGACCGCGCGCGGCGATGAATCGCACTGAACTTTAATTTTCGCCGCTTGGTGTCTGAGCCACGCGCTGGTGGTTGCGCTTCTTCTTCTTCCGCCCGCTTCCGCAAACGAACTCGTTTTTTAGCCGGGGAGTCGGTCGACGGGAGATTTCCGCCAAGAAATCCATCGAGTATTTTCGCACTGAGTGCGGCTCGATCGTCATTGGAATAATTCTCTGTGTCCCGCGTCCCTACAAACACGAACGTGCACGCGAACCCTTGATCGGCGATCCTCCACATATTTCTAATTTCGGAAGCCGTGAAGCCTTCAATCCGCGTATCGTGCGTGTTTTCGAGATCATAGAGCCCGTCTTCGACGACGACGTTGGTCACGTTCGGATCTGCGCTCGAAGCGTACAGTGCTGCTTTGCAGAATAGGTGGTAATCGGGGTATTCGTGATCAAAATCGAACGGGTCGAACGCGTCTCCTTTTTCTTCTTTGTACGCTTCAAAGAATTCGTGAAATAGTTCTTCAATTTTGTTGAATAATGGTTCTGGAAAGAATTCTGGTAACGGTTTGCTGCCGTCGTGGGTCTCCCTCAATCGATCGACCGTAACCATGTTTGGAAACACGCTTCTCTGCATAAACGCGGCGCGTGGATCTCGCAAGCCCCAAACAATATGTAGCATTGTGGTTTTTTTATCATTATTATTTTAAAAAACATTTTTATACTCTTTCGCCTCTTTGTCGAGCGCCGCGCATCGCCCTGTGCTTGGTTGTTTTTGACCACGACTGGGCGATGCGCCTCCCCTCTGCTGAAAAATGCGATCCAGTCATTACACCAAGCATTCTTGCAAGAATACCCGCGGCCATATTGTTGCTGACGGTCGATGTGATTTCTTCTGACGTGATCCCTGGCGTATAAGCCAGGAACGGCACCGGTCCATTATCATGGTCGCTACCGCACTCGAAGCGAAGCAACGTCCCATGGTCCGCGCACAACACAACCCCGACATTTCCTTCGGTCTCGACAAAATCCCAGATCGGACGAAGCAGATTGGTTTCGTAAAATGCCGCGGCATCCTGGTACTCAGTGACGCTGTGGTGGTGCCCACCGATATCGAGGTCGACGACGTGGATGAACGTAAAGTCGTACGTCTTGGTGGCATCGATGATCTCGTTAACCCACGTGATGTTGAGTCCGTACATCCCCATCGAGGCAACGCGCGAGGCGGGATCGCCAAACGCCTCGAATCCCTCCCAATTCGAAAACATAGCAACCGTTTTGTCGCGCTCTTGAGCCACGTCCCAAATCGTTTTGCGTGAGCAGAACCCATCCCCGCCGCAGTCGTCAGAGGTGTAACCAGTCAGCACTCCTTGCCAGTTCGGCCCAGACCAGTTGCGACGATCGATCAGGGCCTTTTTGGTGTAAAGACTCGCGTCGAACATTGCGTCCAGCGTCGGCATGTCGACAAGTCCTAAATTACGCTCGCCGAGACCGTCGATACCAATGAAAATCACGCGATCGACGGACGTGATTGGAAGAAAGGCGTCGCTGCCAAGTGTGAAATTTGCATAGCTTTGGCTGTGATCGCCTCGCAAACAGGTAGTCACTTGAATCGCTTGTACGGTACCGTAGATAATGCCGAACAACGCAATCGCACACAATGCTATTAACACAAGTCGCGTCGGTGTCATTTTTCAACCAGTCAAATAAAAATAATTTATATATTTAAATAGAAGGATTATTCCTCAAACTATATAAAATATTTCAAAGAACTATTCTCACAGACAATGACGTGGAACCCATTCAAGCGATCCTTGCCTTATTCCGGAGTTCTTTGCTTTATTGTCTTTGTTGTTCCGTTGGTGTACGATTATCGCGCGTCGAAGGCACGATCCATTCGGAACAAATGTTTGGGGCATCGACAACCTTGAAAAAAACTAGTTTATATTATTCCACGACATGTATATGAATTATTCCAAAAATTATTTCCCCGTTTTCAGTTTTCGCGGCCGGGCACGGTGAGTGGTTCTCGTTTTTTCCCCCTCCCCTGTGTGTGGACGCCCCCTGACCTCAACCCTACCTCGTAAACCCCTCCCCAACCCTAACAGTAAACTTTTCCCCAACCCTACCTTTGGATAATTCCTAGAATTATTCTGAGAATATTCCTTGAATTCTCATTTTGAATTCAAAAACAACCCTACAACCCTACTTGAGACAGAGCGAGCAAAAAAAACCCCACAACCCTACCCTACAACCCTACCCCTACAACCCTACCCCTACAACCCTACCCCTACTTGGATAATTCTAAGAATTATTCAACAAACAATCCTTGAATTCTCATTTGAATTCAAAAACAACCCTACAATACCACTCGAGACAGAGCGAGCAAAAAAAATGAACTCTCAGAATCTGATGATTGAGGACAAGAAGGAGGTCATGGTGGTGGAGAAGGTGGAGAAGGTCATTGAGGAGGAGGAGGAGGTCGCGGACATCCTGGTCGGGATGAAATCCATCGTCCCGAAGAAGGTCAACAAGAAGCGCGACTCCGCGACGTTCACGAAGGAGATCGTGAACGACCCCTACGCGCAAGCGAAACGCGAGCGCAAGAACCGGATGAACGCGGGGGTCCACCGCGGGGGCGAGGGGTCCGCGGTCTACCTTGGCGACAAGGAGGACGACTTCTCCGGAGGGGGTGGCGCGACCTTCACCACTATCCTGAAGCGCAAGGACGACCCGCGCTGGTTCGACGCGCGCGAGTACCTCATCGCGTGGAAGAAGGTGAACCCCGCTCCCACCCACCCGGGGAGGAAGAAAGCGCGCGTCGCCGGACGCGGATACGACTCGGCGACGAACCTCCCCGAGTCGTGGAAAGTCGCCGCCTCTGTGATTTGCTGACTTTGTGACCAATAAACTGTTCAAATTATTCCACAAATTGGTCCTTCAAACTCTTCAGAATTGGTCTGAGGGATAATTCCTCAGAATTATTCTTGAGGATAATTCAAGGCGGAACGGCGCGGCGAAACGGCGGAACGGACAAACCGTTTCCAATCCGTATCCATTCGAGGACCCCCCGTCCAATCCCCGTCCAATCCGCGTCCAATTCGCGGCGTCCGACCATTAAGAGGAACTATTCCGTGAACTATTCGTGGATAATCCCAGTTCTCCTTTTACCCCACCCACCAACTCACCCCGAACCACACCGAGCAAAAAAATGGGAAAATCGTTCGTGTATAAAACCGGCACGCCCTTCGACGGTAACGGGCAGCGAGTTGACCGCATGAAGAACGCCAAGATCGCCAAGATCTCCAAGAAACGCAAGATGCTGCTCAAGCGGGCAAGGGACGAGCGGTTGAGAGAGGCGGAAGTGATGAAAGCGCTGCGAAACAAGGACGAGGACACCCTCAAGCGTCTTGCCCTGCTGCTCGACCCAGATGTAGTAGCCCAGGTTGAAGTCGCTTTGAGCGCCATTAACATGTCATAGGACCATTCGTTTAGATTTTTCATGATAATAATCTTTTCAATAATTTCACTTTTTGGTCCCCATATATGGTACGAAATGGTCCTCAGGATAGTGGAACAGGTCTAAAACGGTCAAAATGAGGGTTGGAGAGGGTTACAGGTCAAAATAACTCCACATATACAAGAAATACACAACTAACTCACTACTTGAAGGAAGACAGTAGAGGACCAATAAACTCATCTAAGAGGGGGTGTCTATATCTCAGTAACTAGTGACCTTACGACCCATTTAACCTCACCATACCATGATTATTTCTGAATAATCAAGCGAAAAATTCCAAGGATTATCAGATAATTCCACAAAACAATCCAAGAATCTCCCTACAACAACCAACAACCACCTCAATCTCATCATGAACTCAGACGAGCAAAAAAAATTCAAGTTTGATACCCCCCACGACCACGAGCTGCTGAAGCACGGTGGCCGTGCGGGATACTGCTGCGAACACGCTTCTCGCCAGTCCGGCGACTGCCTGGGGCACTTCAAAATTGACGAGGCGACTGGCGAGTTCGTCATCGACGAGGCGACGGGAAAGCAAGTCATTGAAGAATGCTATGACCCGCAAGATTGCGAGTGCTACGAGGAACCCAAGGTGAAATACTGCGGGGCCCACGACGGCGAGACGCCGGGGATGGAGTGCTTGCACTGGCCCATCCGGGCCCACGCTGGCAAAGCGAAGCACATCCACGAGCTTCGCATCAAGAACTGGCACTTGGAGCAAGAAAACAAGGAGCTTCGCGAGTCGAACGCAGCGCTCATCAAGGCGGCGCAGACCAACAAGAAGCGGAACCTGGACATCGACTCGCTTGAGAGGATTGTGAAGCGAATTAAGAACTCTGTGTAGAATTATTTACCCAAACCATTTCTTGACTGTTCCTATAAATTATTCAAAAACACCATCCAAACACATCATGAACTACTACGAGCAAAAAAATACCAAACCTTGGCATTCGGTAGAGGAAGGCGAGTGGGCGTATGGACACGCGATGCCCTGCCGCATCAAGTTCGAGCAGCTCAAGCTTGTCGAGAAGTTCGGCAACGACGTCACGTTCGGTACGCAGGACGGCGAACGATACATCGAGGTGCGCAGCAACGAGCTGGCCGACGGCCACATTGTCATCTGGCTATCCGAGAATTTCCCGATGGAAGCGCCGGCGATCAACTCGGTGAACATCAAGAGCCACGGACTTTGGGCGCCGAAGCGACGGATGGTCGAAATCATCATGAAGGAGTACGACCTCCGCGCGCTCGCTTACACCGAAGCGAACAGCGACGACTGGCACGGCGACGCGTTCGACTCGAAGATTATTGGCAGCGTGACTATTTCTGGATAGATTCTTATCAAAATTATTCTTATAATTCCTAAATAATTCAAAACAACCCCCACAACACCACTTGAACTCAGACGAGCAAAAAAAATGAGTCAAATTGTCTTGACAGATGTTCAAAAGCAATCTGTCAAGTTCCTCCTCGGCAACATCTCACGCAAGATGGGTTGCTTGCTCTCCCTGGAGATGGGAATGGGCAAGACTCTGTGCTGCGTGAAAGCGATTCAAAAGCTTCATCAGAATGACAAGGAGCGCTTCGGCCCATTCCTTATCGTGGCACCGCCGAGCGTACTTGGGTTCTGGAAAACAGAGTTCGCGAAGCTCGACTTTGAGGGAAATGTTTGCATTTACCATTCATCCTTCAAAGACGAAATCATCCCCATCGCCGACTGCGACGTCGCCATCTGTTCTTACGAGGGTGCACTCGCTTGCCAAGGC
>Ga0315334_10000094_pt1 | contig 57269 bp, 46 predicted proteins | sample M150034915metaG_FD_205555 | JGI IMG/M metagenome (GOLD analysis project Ga0315334, IMG submission 205555) | Ammonia-oxidizing marine archaeal communities from Monterey Bay, California, United States - M1 500m 34915 | ecosystem: Environmental > Aquatic > Marine > Intertidal zone | place: USA... | reverse complement strand
CAGACTCCTGCCGTGCGCTCCGTCTTCCTGTTCTCCATGGCCGTTGCCCTGCTTGCCGGTTGCACAGCGGAGCAGGACACCGCCGATCGGGACCTGCTCCTCGAGCAGGCAGCCGTGGTCGAGTCGCTCCAGCAGCAGGTCGCCGAACTCGAAGGGCGGATCACCACGACCATCACCTCGACGTCCATGGCCCCTCCGCCGACGACCACTACGGCCGAGCCCGTGCCCGAGGCGGCCGAGGTCTTCGCCGCCGCCTCGCCATCTCTGGTTTTCATCGAGGTTCCCGACGGGACCGGCAGCGGGATCGTCCTCGCCGACGGGTGGGTCCTCACGAACGCCCACGTGGTCGGCCGCTACCCGGAGGCCCGGCTCTTCACGAGCGTCGGCGAGATCGTCGACGTACCGGTCCACGCCCGGGACTGGTTGTACGACCTGGCACTCCTCGGGCCTCTCCCCGAACCAGCGCTTGGAACCCTTCCCGGGCTCGAACTCTCCTCCAGTGGAGGCATCCGGACCGGCGAGGCCGTGTACCTGGTGGGCTTCCCGGGAGAAGTCGAGACCGAGCCCGAGGCCGCCATGACAGCCGGGATCCTGAACCGGCGTCGCCGCCAGCCGTGCCTCGACGTGACCTTCCTCCAGGTCGATGCACTCATCGCCGGCGGACAGAGTGGCGGCGCCCTCCTCGATGAACGGGGCAACCTGATCGGCATCTCCGGCCTGGGCGGTTTCAGCGACGGAAACTTCGGCCTGGTGTTCGCCGCCGAGGACGTGGCACGGTTCGTGGACCCCCTGTACTACCCAGGGGGAGGGACATCTGAGGCGTTCGGACAGAAGCGGCAGGAGGCGACCACCGCCTACTACGACACTGTGGCCTTCCTGGTGACCGTCACCGAGGCGGCGCCGAACCTCTCGGTCCGAGCGTCAGCGTCCTCCGGTGTCGACGTCTGGCTCGGAATCGACACACCCGACGGGTACCCCCCGTTCCCCAGTTACGCCGAGGGCGAGTTCGACTACCTATTCGGAAGCCCCTACAGCGAAGAGGATCCCGACGCCTTCTACGCGGACGCCAACCTGGAAGGAGATGGAGAAGCCCTCGAAGTCCGTGTCCTGCCGGGTCGTTACGTGGTGTCGGTGGGCTACTGGTCCCTCGCCGACCGGGAGTCCGTCGAAGTGGAGTCCTCCCACCTCCTGGTGCCGCTCGAGGACCCGGAGAACGGATCCCGCACCCTCCGGCCGGGCGACACCGAGTCAGGGGTCATCGGACACCTGTACGACACGGACCGCTTCCGAATCGAACTCGCCGCCGGCGACCAGGTCCGCATCCAGGTCGACTCCCTCGGCGACCCGGTGATGAGCCTCTACCTCGACGACAACCTGGTGGCCTCGAACGACAACGCCGGGACGGGCCTGTACGGAGCCGGTGCCTCGATGACGGTCGTGGCGCCCGTGTCGGGCACCTACGACCTCGACATCGCCATGTTCGGCGACGTCCCCGTCGGCTACCTCGTCGCGGTCCTGGCTGGGGAGGCCGAGGCGTGTCGCTGAGTGCAGCACATCCAGCGGAGGAGGGTGCACCGTCGTGACGGATGCGACCGTGACCCGGGTTGGGTACCAGCCACCAGACCCGATCGGGCATCCGCCCCTCTACGACTGGCCTCCGCGCCCCGTTGCAACCCTCAAGTGGCTCGTCACGGACCTGATGTTCCCGTGGGGCTTCTTCTTCACGGCACTGGCCGTCATGACCTGGAAGTGGCTGACGCCCGCCGCGTCGACGATGCAGGCACTGTCGCCGGGCTGGATGGGCCTCATCTGGCTCCGCAACGCCGCCCTGCTCACGATCGTCGCCGGCCTCCTGCACTGGTGGCTCTACACCCGTCGCTCGCAGGACCTGGAGTACAAGTTCAACGTGCGCTGGCCGGCGACCGACAGCCGGAAGTTCCTCTGGCGCAACCAGGTGAAGGACAACGTGTTCTGGAGCCTCGCCAGCGGCGTCACCGTCTGGTCGCTCTACGAGTCGCTGACGATGTGGCTGTGGGCCGACGGGCGCATCCCCCACGCCGAGTGGGGGAGCGCCCCCGTCTACCTCGGTCTGCTGGTCCTCGGCGTGTTCTTCTGGGGGACCACGCACTTCTACCTCAACCACCGACTCCTCCACTGGGGGCCCCTCTACCGGGGCGCCCACGAACTGCACCACCGCAACACCAACACCGGGCCCTGGACCGGCATCTCGATGCACCCGATCGAGCACCTCGTCTACTTCACGGTGTTCCTTCTCTGGTGGGTGGTGCCCGCCCATCCGGTGATCTTCATCATGACCGGCTTCTTCAACGGAATCAGTCCATCGATCACCCACTCCGGCTTCGACGAGGTGATCCTGGGCGGCCGCTTCCGGATCACGGCAGGTGACCAGTTCCACCACCTGCACCACCGCTACTTTGAGGTCAACTACGGCAACACCCCGACACCCCTCGACAAGGTCTTCGGCACCTGGCACGACGGCACCCCCGAGGCCCACGAACTGTTCAAGGACCGTCGCCGGGCCGAGAAGGCCTGACCGTGCTCCGCCCCCAGCCGTCTGTCCTCGAAGCCGTCGATTTCCAACGGGCTGCCATGGACAAGAGGGGAGCGATCCGGGGATGAGTGTCGACACGCATTTCCGGATCGAGGGCGGGGGCGGGGGCACGCCGTTGGTCCTGCTCCACGGCGTCGGCCTCGACCTCACGATGTGGGACGGCGTCGTCGACGCCCTGGCGGCCGATCGACAGGTCGTCCGCTTCGACATGCTGGGACACGGCCGGACCCTCGATCCATCGGGAGATCGCTCCATCGGGGACTTCGTCGCACAGTTGCTCGAGGTGGTCGACGCCCTGGGGCTTGGGCGGCCTGACCTGGCAGGGCTCTCCATGGGCGGGATGGTCTCCCTCGCAGCTGCCGCGCGGCACCCATCCACCTTCCGACGGGTCGCCCTCCTGAACACGGTCTTCGGACGCACGCCGGAGCAGGCGGCGGGCAGGAGGGAGCGACTCGCTGCGGCCGAAGCAGGTGGCATGGGCGCCGTCGCCGACCTCGCAATCGACCGCTGGTTTACCGCCGACTGGCAGGCGGCGAACCCGGTCGACACCGCTGCCGTCCGTGAGCGCCTCCTGGCCAACGACCTTGCTGCCTACCTGAAGGCCTACCGGGTCTTCGTCGGGGGCGACCCACTCATGCCCGCCGCTGCCGCGAACGTCACCGCCCCGACCCTCGCCATGACCGGCGAATTGGACCCCGGATCCACCCCGGCGATGAGCCATGCCTTGGCGGATGCCGTCCCGGGCGGGCAGGCTGTGGTCCTGGCCGGACTCCACCACCTGCCACCGATCGAGGCGCCCGGCGCCTTCCTTCGGTCATTCCTCGACTTCCTCGACCAGGAGCACACAGCGTGACCGAATACCTCATGTACATCGACGGCGAGTTCTGCGAGGCATCCGACGGCGGGCGCTTCGAGTCGATCAACCCCGCTACCGGCCTCGTCTGGGCGACGGCCCCCGCCGCCACGGAGGAGGACGTGGACCGTGCGGTCCAGGCCGCCCGGCGGGCTCTGCACGATGGCGAGTGGGCGACGATGACGGCGACACAACGGGGCAAGGCGCTCTTCCGCCTGGCCGACCTGGTGGAGGAGCACGCCGCGGTGCTGGGCTCGGTCGAGACCACCGACAGCGGGAAGTTGGCCGTCGAGACCCGTGGGCAGTCGGCCTACGTGGCCGAGTACTACCGCTACTACGGGGGGCTCGCCGACAAGATCCAGGGCGCCACGCTTCCCATGGACAAGCCCGACATGCACGTCTACACGTTGAGGGAACCCATCGGGGTGGTCGCCGGCGTGGTCCCCTGGAATGCCGAGATGCTCCTAACCGCCACAAAGGCCGCACCGGCCCTGGCGGCGGGCAACACGGTGGTCATCAAGTCCTCGGAGGAGGCCCCGGCACCGGTTCTCGAATTCGCCCGACTCGTCGACGAAGCCGGGTTCCCACCGGGTGTGTTCAACCTCATCACCGGCTTCGGCGAACCGTGCGGACGGGCGCTCACCAGCCACCCGCTGGTCAGCCGGGTGTCGTTCACGGGAGGCGTCGATGCCGCACGCCATGTGGTCGCCAACACGGCCAACAACTTCGCCCACCTGTCTCTGGAACTCGGGGGCAAGTCTCCGATCCTCATCTTCGACGACGCCGACTTCGAAAGTGCCGTCAATGGTGCCGTGGCCGGCAACTTCGGCGCCAGCGGCCAGAGTTGCGTGGCAGGCTCCCGCGTATTCGTGCAGTCGGGGATGCACGGCGACTTCATCGACGAGGTGGTGAGGCGGGCCGAGGCGGTTCGAATCGGCGATCCCCTCGATGCCGAGACGCAGATGGGCCCCCTTGCAACGGAGGCCCAGCGCGACCGGTGCGAGGCCGTCGTCGCCGAGTCGGTGGCCCAGGGAGCGACCCTGCGCACGGGCGGAGGGCGACCAGAGGGGTTCGATGTGGGCTGGTACTTCGAGCCGACGCTGCTGGCCTGCCCGGACCAGAGCATCCGGAGCACCCGGGTCGAGTTGTTTGGTCCCGTGATGTCGGTGTTGGAGTTCGAGACCGAGGAAGAGGGCATCGCCATGGCCAACGACACCGAGTTCGGGCTCGGGTCGGGGGTCTTCACCCGGGACGGGGCGCGCGCCCACAGGGTGGCGAAGGCGATCCATTCCGGGATCGTGTGGGTCAACACCTACCGGGCCATCTCGCCGATCTCACCCTTCGGAGGATTCGGCCAGAGCGGCTACGGGCGCGAGGCCGGCCTCGACGTCATCCAGGAGTTCACCCGCAGCAAGGCCGTCTGGGTAAACACGTCCCAGGAGCCGATGGCGAACCCGTTCGTGATGCGCTGACGGTCCACGGCGATACGGGAGCCCTCCCTCTTATCCAACGGGGAGCCGGAGGACAGGGGGACGGACAGCCTTCTTCGCCGGGCATCCACAACTGCTCAAACTAGGCACGTCCGGCGCCGAGGAAGCGCAGGGATCAGTCGCTTCCGAGCACGCTCTCCCGGGTCGGGACCCGCCACCCCACGAACCAGACCCCCACGGCCCCCACGGCGCCGACCAGAAGTCGGATGCCGAGGGGATCGATCAGGAGGCCGGCACTGAGGCCGCAGGCGGCGATGATCATCGAGATGGCCCAGACCTTGGCCCGCCGGGGCATCCCGAGTCCTGCCCGGTAGTCGCGGATACTCGGCCCGACTCCGGGCAGGTTCAGGATCCACTGCTCAAGCCTTGGATAGGAGCGGGCGAAGCAACCGGCGGCGACGATCAGGAAGATGGTCGTGGGGAGGCCGGGGACGACTACCCCGAGGCCGCCGAGGGCCAGTGCGACGAGGCCGGCCATGAACCAGAGCCATCGGGCCAGTCCGCGGGCAAGCCGGGGGGCGGGTTGCTGCTCGTCCACGATGGCGGCTGTAGGAGGGTGCCGTCGACTAGCAGACGGCTGCAGGATCGAGGTCGTAGACCTCGCGCATCCGTGCATAGCGGGGGTCTAGATCGGCGTTCCGGAGACGGCGTCCCATCAGATTGCCTCGTTCACTCGGGTCTCATGGTGGGGGCTGTGGGCACGTCGTGGCTGGTGCTGGGCCCGGCGGGGACTCAGCCCAACAGGTCGGCGAGGTCGCCGGCGACGAGGGCCATCAGGAGGGCGATGACGGCGACGTTGATCACCATCACCGGAACCCTCATCCGGTGGTCGGAGGTGCGGAAGCGGCGGATGCTGTCCACGTTGAAGCCGATGGCCAGGAGGCCGATCGGAAGGCCGATCCAGGGACCGACGCCACTGGCCCAGCCGAGTGCGGGAAGCAACCATGGGAACACGACGTAGGTGAGCATGCAACGGATGCCGGAGACAAGCATCGAACGGCTGAACCGCCGTGCGGCGAGGTCGGTGTCGGAGGTCGTGAGGGCGTCGCTCATGCACTCACAGCCTGCCATGACCCCGCCCGGATACCGACCGCCCGGGAGGATTCTCCGGACTGCAAGACGGTGGGGCAGGCGGACTACCGTACGGCCATGAGCGACGAACTTCCCCCGGGCGAGTCCACCGACCAGCACATCGTCATGGAATGGGAGACTCCCACCCATGAACAGATCATCGAGATCACGAAGATGCACGTCGAGGCGATGGAGACGAACAGCGATCCAGCCGTCTGGGTGACCGCCGGCATGCACCATGTGATGCTCTATACCATCGGTCGTCGCAGCGGCAACGTGCACCGTGTGGCGCTTCCGTTCTGGCGGGATCCGGACGGCGGACGGTTGGTCATCGGCTCGTTCGCCGGAGCGGTCAACGACCCCGCCTGGGTGCTGAACCTGCGGGACCGGGACGCCAACCCCGGCGTGAAGGTCCGAACCCAGCACGGCCTCTACTGGTCGCAGCACCAGATCCTGGAGGGAGCCGAGCGCGATGCCCTCTGGGAGCTCATGACCGTTGATCGGGCCTTCTACGCCGACTACCAGGCGAAGACCGAGCGTCCCATCCCCATGATCCGCCTGCCGGAGACCGAACTGCACGAGGGCTGAGTCCCCGTGGCCGAACGGGGCGCACTGGCCACGCTCCGAACTGAGGCACGGCCCGTCTACCTACCGTGGGTGTGCTGCACATTCACGATGGGGATCCTCATCCCCGTCCTTCCGTTCCACCTGAGCAATCAGGGTGTCGGGATCGCCGCCACCAGTCTCGTCCTCGGGGCCGCCGGTGGTGGAGCGATCGGCGGGGCAGTCCTGGCCGGAGCCCTCACACATCGCCTCGGCCAGGGGCGCGTTGCGGTCGTGTCGCTCCTCCTGATGGGTGTGGCGGTGGCATCGATGGGATTCACCGGGTCAGTCGGCCTCCTGGTCGGCCTGCAACTCCTGGTCGGCGTGGCGGCCATCGGCGTCATGCTCTCGCGGCATACCCACCTGACCAGTTCTGTCGCGATCGGCCTCAGAGGTCGGGCCATGGCCCTGATGGGAGGATCGATGCGATTCTCGTTCCTCGTTGGACCAGCGGTTGGCGGCGTGCTCGTGGACCTCATGGGCTTCCGGAGCACGTTCCTCGTGGCAGGGGCCGCCGCCGCGCTCGGCTGTTTCGGCATGCTCCCCGAACTCCGGACACCACCAAGCACGACGACGGAAGTGGCCCGGGGGAGCGGCTTCGGCGTACTCATGCGACGGCACCGGGGCGTCGTCGCCCGTTGTGGGACTGCCGGGTTCCTGATCATGGCCGCACGCGAAGGACGCATGGTTGCCCTGCCACTCGTAGGGATCTCCCTCGGCCTCAGTCCCAGCTCCGTGGGTGGCCTCGTCGCAGTCGGAACAGGAGCCGACCTGCTCCTCTTCCCGTTCGCCGGGTGGATCATGGACCGGTACGGGCGCCTCTGGGCCATGGTTCCCGCATACAGCCTCCTCGGCCTCGGCCTTGGCCTGCTTGCCCTCGCAGAGGGTCCGGGACTGGCGGTGACAGCTGGTGCAGTGATGGGCATCGGGAACGGACTCAGTTCCGGGAGCCTGTTCACGATGGGAAGCGACATGGCGCCCGACGACGCCACGGCTCCGTTCCTCGGAGTGATCACGGTGATGAGCGACGCAGGTCGGATCGCCGGCCCGATCCTGGTGGGCGTCGTTGCTCAGGCGGCCGGCCTGGGGTGGGCTTCGTGGGCCGTAGCGGGGGTGGCGGCCCTAGCGGTCCTGTGGCTCCTAGCCGTTGTCGGGGAGACGGGGGGACGTGGCGGGAGTGGTCCCCCCGTCGGAACCACTAGCGTCGATGCCGGAGAGGATGCCCGCCCATTCGAGAACCCATGAGGGGGTCCGAGATGCTGTACGCCATCCACGCCCTGGACCGTGCAGATGCGGGACCGTTGCGCCTCGCGACCCGCCCGGCACACCTGGAGTACGCCGCCGGGTTCGACACCATCTACGGCGGCCCCCTGCTCGACGAGGCGGGTGAGATGTGCGGATCGATGATCGTGCTTGAAGCCGAGGACAGGGCTGCAGCGGAGGACTTCGTCGAGGGTGACCCGTACACCCGCGCCGGACTGTTCGCGTCGGTGGACGTCCGTGGATTTCGCCAGGTACTCGGACTCGGAGACTGACGGCACCGTCCCGGAACGGTGAGGAACGTCGATCACGTCAGGTGAGGTCGTCATCCGACTGCACCTGGCGGTGGCCGTGGTGGTTCAACCACTCATGGAGCGGGTGGCGTACCCAACGCCCCACGGAGTGGGCCATCTCGCCGGAGCGGGCGAGGACCGGCTGGAAGGTGGACTGGTGCTCGACGGGAATCGCCTCCCGCCGCTGGGTGCGGTACAGGAGAAAGCAGACCAGGAGTGCCAAGACGACTGCCAGCGTCCCGTAGTAGCCGTCCGGACCGAATGTCTCCATCGAGAAGGCGAGCACCACGGGCGAGAATAGGGCACCCATGCCGCTGACCATCACGATCCCCGAAGCGGCGGCCAGGCGCTTCTCGGGCGGGATCCAGTCGTTGGCGAGCGCCACGAACTGGCCGTAGAGGGGGAACACGAAGGCGCCGAAGGCGAAGTTGAGGAGGAGAATCAGGGAACCTGTGGGGGAGACCAGGGTCCCGAGCCCCGCCAGAAGGCAGGATATTCCGGCAACGGTCCCGATGACCCTCCTACGAGGGTGGCGATCCGACAGGCTGCCGAGGGGCAGTTGCAGCACGACCGCACCGACGACCGCCATTGAGGTGAACGCTGTGACCCTCGCCGTGCTCATGCCCGACTGGGTGGCGAACACGGCACCCATGCTGGTGGCCGCCGACTGGACGAAGGAGCACATGAAGAGTCCTACGACGGCCGCGGGGATCAACCGGTAGAGCTCCCGGACGGACATGGATTCCGGGGTCGCCATGGGTGGCGTCGACGACGCCGAGAGCGTCACCGGGATCACGGCTGCGGAGATCAGCACCGAGGAGAGTACGAAGAGCCCGAATCCCTCGGGGGAGCCGACGTTGACGAGCAACTGCCCTCCGGCGGTGCCGCCCAGCATGACCATCATGTAGAGGCCCAGGATCTTGCCGCGGGTCTCGTTCGAGGAGCGGTCGTTGAGCCAACTCTCGAGCACCACGAAGACCCCGGCGTTGCAGATCCCGCTGATCAGGTAGACGAGAGACCAACTCAGGGGAGTCACGATGACCGCGTTGATCAGCACCGCAGCCGAAGCCGTTGAGGCGAGGGCTGCGAACACCCGGATGTGACCGACCGCTGCGAGGGCCCGCGTGATGACCTTGGCGCCGATCAGGTATCCACCGAAGTGGAACGCCATGACCATGCCCATGGCGCCGGCGCTGATGCCCTCCGCCTCGCCCCGGATCGGCAGCAGTATCCGCTGGAGGCCATTCCCGACCTGTAGGAGCGCGAACGCGACGAACAGTGCCCAGACGCCCGCTATGGCCGGAGAGGTACGGGTCGTGGTGCCTTCGGGCCCGCTCAACGAAGAGTCCGGACGCCCAGCCCGACGTAGCCGGGCGGGTTGAGCGGAGCATGCGAAGCAGCAAGTTCGAGCGCCATCGACAGGAGTGGCTCGGCCATTGGTGCGACCTGTGGCGTCCCGTCAGCGCCATGCACGACATGGAGCATCATCGACTCCTGTGTGGCGACGGGATCGGGGCTGTCGTCGACGAGGAGGTCGTGCAGGACATGGAGCCGCTTCTCGTCGGCGCCCAGCAACCAGGTGTCGGTGGAGATGCTCTCTCCCTCATGCACCTCGTTCAGGAAGCGGATGCGGGTCTCGGCGGTGTAGAAGGTGCCGTGGGCCTCCCGGTAGCCGGTTCCGAAGCCCAGGTGGACCAGCAGTTCGTCCGAGGCGCCGCCGAAGGCGACCCCGTACCAGCCCTCGGACATGTGGCCGTTGTAGTCGGACCATTCGGGGGGCACCACGGTGCGCCAGACCCGGAGTGGTTCGGGGGGACCGGACATCGTGCACACCTCCCAGTTCGAACAGCCCGCTTGTCGCAGGGTGTGGGTCGTGCCAGGCACGACTTGGACGCGCGCAATCTAGGACCACTGTGGCGTTCCGACAATGGATGTTGGAGTGGCGTTTGGCTCACCCGCCCGGCCTACTGAATCGGCCCTCGGGGCAACGATGCCGGATCACAGGCGGCCAACGCTTCGAGGGGCGGCCGCGGGCCGGTTCCCAGGACTTCCTCAGCAGCAGCAGCCACTTCGAGGAGCCGTCGGTCCCGGTTTCTCGCCCCGGACAACTGGATGCCGATCGGGAGGCCTTCGGCGCTCCACCCGGCCGGGATCGAGATGGACGGGCCACCCGGCACGGTGAGCCGTGAACAACTCCGCATCCAGTCCGTGTAGCGCCCGAGGTTTCGCCCTTCTACCTCCCGGACCCACTCCTCGCCCACGGGGAAGGGCGGTACCTGGCTGGTGGGGGTGAGGAGCACCTCGTCGGGTCCGAGGAAGTCGTCCCAGCAGGAGCGGAGTCGACGCTCCTCCGCCACGGCACGGGTCAGGGCATCAACTTCGAGGAGGAGGCCCTCCCGGATTTCCTGGCGAATGGTGGCCTTGAGCGACACCTCCTCGGACAATGCCCCGAGCCTGGTTGCAAACCCGAGTGCCCGCAGTGTTTGGAAGCATTCGTCGGCGCCATCGAGTGGTGGCCTGGACTCGTGGATTTCCCAACCAGAATCGGAGAGCGCCTCGACGACAGCAGCGACCACCCTTCGAACCTCCGGGTCGACGGGCAGGTCTCCGTGGTCCACCGAGACCAGGAGTCGTGTTGGCCTGTGCGCCACGACACTCGGAGCACCTCCCACCAGTACCGCATGGAACAGCGCCACATCGGCGACCGTGCGGCCCATGGGCCCCTGGGTGGACATGCCGAGCCGGTCGTCGAGGGGAGCGAAGCCGGGGATGCTCCCGGAAGAGGGTCGGAGCCCGACAATGCCGCAGAACGACGCCGGGTTGCGCAGGGAGCCGCCAAGATCGGACCCGTCAGCGAGGGAGAGGGACCCGCAGGCGAGGGCAGCTGCCGCGCCACCACTGGAGCCTCCGGCGCTCCGCGTGGGGTCCCACGGGTTGCGGGTCAGGCCGTGGACGGGGTTGAACGTGTGGGAACCGGCACCAAACTCGGGGGTGTTGGTCTTGCCGACACGCACGGTCCCAGCCTCGGCCAGCAGGTCGACGATCGGGTGGCTGACCACTGGCACATGGTCGATGAAGAGCGGGCTGCCGTAGGTGGTCCGGACTCCGGCGACGTCGAGGAGGTCCTTGTGGGCGATGACGAGGCCTCGCAGTGGAGCGTCGGGCGACAACCCGGGATCGGCGTCGAGGGCGGCGGCAAGCGACTCGGCGTATTCCCAGTCCAGTGTCACGAGGGCATTGACGACCGGCTCGGTGGACTCGGCCCGCTCCCGACAGGCAACGAGCAGTTCGCGGGCTGAGAGCCCACGGTCCTCGATTAGGCGGACCTGTTCACGGGCCGTCAGGTCTGCCGGGCTCATGGCGCGCACCCTAGGGGCGCATCCACAGATGACCCGACTAGTGGATGTCGAGCCCCACAGGGAGGATGGCGCCGAACTCGGTGCAGGCGTCCGCCAGGGCAGCGAACAGGTAGTCGCCGAAGGAACGCTCGCACGAGATCAGGTAGGACGGCTCGCCCGCCCGGTCCGAGCGGAGCAGGTCGCAGGTCACCTTTGCCACCGAGCCCGAGAACACGGCTCCGTCGGGGGTCATGTCATCGGCCAGGTCGATATTGCAGACCTTGGCGAGCAGGGCAGTCGCCTTCCGGCCGGAGACCCTCATCATCGCCCTCCCGTGGGTGATGTCGATGACGTTGACGAAACCCTCGGTGTTGACCGAGGCGGCGACCTCGGCGGCCCGGCCCACGGCGGCGAACAGGGTCCACTCGTCAGGTCGGGTGCCGCACACCAGGGTGCCGTCGGCGCGGAGCCGGCTCTGGCCATAGGGCACCGCCAGGTCGGCGGCAGCCGCCGTACCTGCGGCGGCTCGGACGACGATCTTGGCGGTGACGGTTTCGTCTTCGACCGTCACGGCGCCGTCAGGCGTCGAGATCGGCCCGTGGGCGACCGGACTCTTGAACTCGAGATCAGGCATTCTGGCGTACCCCCTCGGGGTCGACGTGGGCGTGGTGTTCCTGGATGGTTCCGGTGACCCGGCGTCCATCGATGAGCAGGATGGTGATCGTGGTACCGGCAGCCGATAGCGAGGGGTCGACCAGACCCAGGCAGACCGATCGACCCAGAGTCGGCGACATGCGGCTGGAGGTGATCCTTCCGAGGATCCGGTTGGAGTCTCCGTGCACGATCTGGTCGGCCTCCGTCGGAACCAGCTGTGGATCGTCCGGCTGAATGGCGACCAGAATCGGCAAGTCCGTGCGGGAATACGCGGCCTTGAGCTCCGGCAGGCCGAGGGTGTCAGGCTTGTCGAGCTTGACGAGGCCGCCGAGGCCGGCGGACGGGGCCTTGGTGAGGCCGTCCGTGTCCTGGCCGACGATGTAATGGCCCTTCTCCAGTCGCAGGATCCTCTGGGACTCGACACCGAATGGCTTGATCCCGAGGTCCTCGCCGTTGGCGAGCAGCGACTCCCAGACATGCAGCGCATGGCCGGACGGCACGTGCAGCTCGTAGGAGAGCTCACCGGTGAAGCCGATTCGCCAGATGATGCAGTCCGCAACGCCAGCGACGGTGCCGCGGCGTACGTGGAAGTACGGGAATGCCTCGGAGTCGAGGCCGACGCCCTCAACGAGCCGCAGCAGTAGGTCACGGGACTTTGGGCCGGCGACGTTGATGCTCGTGAGGCCTCCCGTGACAGCGGTGACGTGCACGTCCCACTCCGGGCGGTAGGTCTGTAGGTAGTCCTCGAGCAACTCCCAGACGGCACCGGCGCCGGACGAGGTGGTCGTCATCAGGTAGTGGTCCTCGCCGAGGCGACCCGTCACGCCATCGTCGGAGACGACGCCGTCCTCGGCCACCATGGCTCCGTAGCGGACCCGGCCGATGTCAAGCTTCTGCCACTTGTTGACGTAGACGAGCTCAAGGAGTTTGGTCACGTCCGGGCCGCGGAGGTCAAGTTTGCCGAGCGGGGTGACGTCGATGATGCCGACGTTCTCCCGCACATTGCTGGCCTCGCCCACGGGATCCCCGTAGTGGTCGGGTCGGACCCACTGGCCGGCCAGGAGCGGCGATGCGCCGTGTGCCTCGTGCCAATCCTGGAGGGCGGAGCGACGAATCGGTTCGAAGATCCGTCCGGCCAGGGCACCCAGTGAGATGGGTGCGTACGGGGGGCGCCAGACGGTGGTTCCGATGTCGGCCATGTCCATGTCGCGCGCCTCGGCCAGCACGGCGGCGGCGTTGACGGTCTCGAGCTTGCCCTGGGAGGGGCCCATCGTGACGGTCGTGTAGCGCTTCATGAGTTCGATCGAGTCGAAGCCCTCCTTCTTGGCCTGGACGAGGTCCTTCGAGGACACGTCCTCGGAGAGGTCGACCATGCCGTGGGTGCTGCTCCGGTAGCACTCGGGGTGTGGCACGCGTGCCAGGGGCGTCCGGGTGTCCTGGAGGGACTCCGGCTTGGGTCCTTCGGGGTTGCGGGCACGAGCTGCCAACACACGGCGATCGTGGCGGACCCGCAGGGCACGGCTTGCCGCCAGGGAGCCCGTGGCCCTCCCGTGGGCGACCAGTTCGGCCGTGGTGCCGTTTCCGGTGATGCCACCGGTGGCCAACACATTGTCCGGAAGATGGTTGGAGAAGTAGCGGGCTGCCGAAGGGTCGTACACCGGTCGGTCACCAGCCATGTTCAGCAAGGAGGTGGGAGCGGTCCAGCCGGTGCCGACGACGACGAGGTCGGCGGAGACGGTCCGGCCGTCACCGAGGATGACCTTCTCCACCCGGCCCTTGCCCTCGACCTCGACGACGTCCTCACCGGCCCAGACGTCCAATGCCGCCACGATCTTGACGCCGGCGGACTCCAGGTCGGCTATGGCGGCCTCACCCTCGGGGTTGGCGGACAGGACCACGGCCTTCGTGCCGGGCTTGACGGCCCACAGGTTGATCAGGCGGCGGACGGCACCCGACAACATGACGCCGGGGGTGTCGTTGCCGGCGAAGATATACGGGCGCTCGATGAGTCCGGGGGCCACGACGAGACTGGCCGCCCGGGCCTTGATGAGGCGTTCCGGAGCGATCTCGTGCGACCGCTGCATCACTGCGATCCAGTTGTGGTCGTAGCGCCCGGTCACCGTGGAGTCGGTGAGGACCTCGATGCCCGGATGGGACTCGACGGCCGACACCAATTCGGCGATCGCCGCCAGGTCGTCGGCACCGCCCCAGCGCAGGTGTCCGCCGAGTTCCGGCTCGTGTTCGACGAGCATGACCGAGGCACCCGCCTCGGCGGCGGCGATCGCCGCTCCCATGCCGGCCGGGCCGCCCCCCGCCACGAGCACGTCCGGGTGGGCGTAGCGCTTGTCGTAGGCGCCGTGGGTGCTGGTCTCCCAATGGATGCGGCCACCGGGGGCGAACTTGCGGAGGACCTTCTGGTACACGTTGTGCCAGAACCACCTTGGGCGCATGAAGGTCTTGTAGTAGAAGCCCGGGGACAGGAAGCGGCCGACCATCTGGTTGGCGGCACCCAGGTCGAACTTCAGGCTGGGCCACACGTTCTGGGCGCTGACCTCCATTCCGACGATCAGGCGGCGGCTGCCGGCCCGCACGTTGGGCTCGTCACCGACCTGCACGAACAGGTTCGGGTCCCAGTGGTCGGCGGTCATGATGCCCCGCCGGCGCTTGTACTTCATGGAGCGGGCAAAGACCTCGACACCGTTGGAGGCGAGGGCCGAGGCGATTGTGTCGCCCTGGTACCCCGTGTATTCCTGTCCGTTCCAGGTGAACGACAGGGAAGTACCCCGGTCAATCACCTCGCCGGGCCGTTCAGGGAGTCGGTTGTCGGTCATGACGCCTCCGAATCACGGATCTCGTTGGTGACGGTGTTCCGCTCGATGGTGAAGTACCGCCGACAGCCACTCCGGCAGTACCAGGTCTCGGTGACCCAGCCGGCGGGGTTCTCACGCAGGTACAGGTAGGTGCGCCACTCCGACAGGGAAGCGGTCGCCGGGTCGGGGCGGGTGTTGACCTCGCCGCAGGGACGGAGGTCCGAGGAGTTCCGCGGACCACAGTTGGGACAATTCACGACAATCATCAGTGACCTACCGCTGCAGCGCCCTTTTCACCGACGAGATCTCCCTCGGTGAATCGGCTGATTGTGAACGGGGCGATCAGGTCCGCATCGCGGCCGGTGGCGATCGTCTCCGCCATGGTTTCGCCGGCCACCGGGCCGGCCTTGAATCCGTAGGTGCCCCAGCCCACGTCGACGAAGTAGCCGTCCACCTGGGTGGTGCCCATCACGGGGGAATAGTCGGGTGTCATGTCGCAGAGGCCCGACCACTGGCGCAGCAGGCGCATCTTGGAGATGCCGGGCATGAGCTCGAGCACGTGGGCGGCCAACTCCTCTGTGAACTCGAGGGTGCCGTTGACGCGGTAGGTGCCCACCGGGTCCACCGATGCGCCGAACACGAGTTCGCCTCGGTCGGTCTGGCTTACGTAGACGTGCAGCGAACCCGAGACGACGACCGTCGGTAGGAACACCTTGCAGGGCTCGGTGACGGCAGCCTGCAGGGGATGCGTCGTGATCGGGAGCGGCACTCCGGCCATGTTCGAGATGAGCGAGGCCCAGCCTGCGGTGCAGTTCACGACGGCGGGCGCACTGATGTCGCCCCGGTTGGTGCGTACGCCTGTGACTCGGCCGCCTGCCCCCTTCCCGTCGGGGCCTTCGCCGCCCTCGCAGAGGATGTCGGTGACCTCGGTCTCCTGGAGCATGTGGACGCCGAGGTGGTCGGCTGCCCTGGCGTAGCCCCACACGACGGCGTCGTGGCGGACGATGCCACCGGGCGGATGGTGGAGGGCGCCCAGGATCGGGTAGCGCGTGTCCGAGGAGACGTCGAGGCTCGGTGCCTGCTTCTTCACCTCCTGAGGGTCGATCACACTGGAGTCGATGCCCTGGAGCTTGTTGACCTCGGCCCGCCAGTGCATGGTGCGGAGGGCCGAGTCGGTGTGTGCCAGCGTCAGGTGGCCCCGGCGGGAGAACATGACGTTGAGGTTCAAGTCCTGGGCCATCGAGTTGTAGAGGTCGAGCGAACGGTCGTAGAACGCCACGCCCTCGGGTGTGAGGTAGTTCGACCGGACGATCGCTGTGTTGCGGCCGGAGCCGCCGCCACCGAGGTAGCCCTTGTCGACCACGGCGACGTTGGTGACGCCATGCTCCTTGGCCAGGTAGTAGGCGGTCGCCAGGCCATGGAGGCCGCCACCGATGATCACGACGTCGTACGACGAACGTGCCTCGGGCCGGCTCCACATGCGGGGCCAATCGCCACGGGTCAGGCCGTGCTTCACGAGTTTGCCCGCGGAGTACGTATAGCCGTGCTTCGCCATCAGGGATCCTTGCTGCGTTGTGGGGTGTCTGTGGAGGTTCGGGGGGAGTTCGGGAGATCAGTGGGCGGACAGGTGACTGCGCCAGGGGAGCGGGTTGATGCCCGTACCCAGGAGGGGAAGGTCGTCGGCGAGGTCGCCGTCGGGGATACGTGCGATCCCGGTCATACGGTCGGCCAGCATATTATGGAACCGGTGCAGAGGTTCCTCGAAGCGGGGCGAAAGCCTGCCAGGGGTGTAGCCACCTGAGTCGAGGCCGGCCTGCCCCCGCTGCACGATGCTGATGTCCTCGCCGTTGACCTCGAGCCAGAAGTCGCGTGTGACCGCGAAGTCCTCGTCGGGGACGTCTTCGGAGCCCGGGGGAAGCAGCCAGGTGCAGTGCTCCCTGGTGAGTCCGGGGCCGATCGGCTCGAGACGTATGACGAACGCATGGTTGGGGAGGAGGCTCAGCAGGACATTGGGGAAGAGGGCGACGAACCGGCCGGAAACGGTGTCGGCGGCGTCGAGGCCCTCGGCAGGTCGGAGGACGGCCCAGTCGCCGCGCTCGTCGTCGGAGAGCGGAGTGGTGGTCTGGCCGCAGTACATGCCGTGCCCCTGGTAGCGGAAGTGATCCTCGACCCGGGAGACCTTGGCGAGCTCCGGGTGGATCCAGGGTAGGTGGTAGTACTCCTGGAAGTTCTCGGAGACCAGTTTCCAGTTGGCGCGGACGTCGGTCGAGTGGGAGAGGTGGCTGTGCCATCCCTCGAGGCGGTATCCGGCGAGGCGATCGCCGAGGTCGCCGAACCACTCGTCGACCGAGGGCGCGTCGTGGTCGAGGTTGGCGAATAGCAGGCAGCCCCACTGCTCGACCCTGATGGGGTGCAGTCCATAGTCGGTGGGGTCGAACCGGTCGATTCCTGCGTCGACGAACTGTGGGGTGGCCACCAGCGTCCCGTCGCGGTCGTAGCCCCATCGGTGGTAGGGACAGCGGAGCGTCCGGCCGATGGTGCAGTCGGCATCGAGGAGTTGCGTGCCCCGGTGCCGACAGGAGTTGGCGAAGCCTCGGAGTTCGCCGCTGGTGTTCGTGGTGATGAGGACCGAGCGTCCGCCGAGGTCGCGGACGAGGACCTGTCCGACCGGGTCGAGTTCGTCAGCGATGCCGATACAGACCCAGGAGGTGCCGAAGACGCTGTCCCGTTCGAGGGCGAAGAAGGCCTCGGAAGCGTAGGCATCCGCCGGGAGGGCATGGGCTTCGAGGATGGGACGGCGCGTGCCGATCCAGGCATCCTCCGTGGTCCAGTCCGCGGCAGGGGAGGCCGAGAGGCCGGGTCCGGGCATGGCGGGCAGTGTAGGCAGGGTTTCACCCCATGTAAAGGTTCTTTCCTGAGGTTAGGGATTCCTTGATCTGCTGGTTCAGGCCATCCAGCGGAATCCGGCGCTGATCCGACAGGGGCCTAGGGTGGCCCCATGTCGATTTCCGCCGCCCGCTCGTTGCACCTGATCGACCACCCACTGGTCACCCACAAGTTGACCGAGATGCGTCGGATCGAGACTCCCAGCGAGCGCTTCCGGCAACTCCTGACCGAGATCAGCTTCCTCCTCACCTACGAGGTCACACGCGACCTCCCGACCCGCAACGAAAGGATCACGACGCCCCTGACCGAGATGGACGCCCCGGTCCTGCTGGAGGAGCCGGCGGTCATCTCGATCCTGCGGGCGGGCAACGGCCTACTCGACGGCGTGCTGCGCGTCATCCCTTCTGCACGGGTCGGCCACGTGGGCCTCTACCGCGACCACGAGACCCTCGAGGCGGTCGAGTACTACTGCAAGTTCCCACCCATCGAGGGTCGGACCGTGGTCGTCGTCGATCCGATGCTGGCCACCGGCAACTCGGCCACGGCCGCCCTCGACCGGGTCAAGGCCGACGGCCCGGCGGACGTGCGCTTCCTCTGCCTCCTGGCGGCACCCGAGGGCGTGGAACGCCTGCACGACTCACATCCCGACGTACCCATCTGGACGGCGGCCCTCGATGACCACCTCAACGAGGTCGGCTACATCGTTCCCGGCCTCGGCGACGCCGGCGACCGGATCTTCGGCACCACCTGAGGCTTCCGTGGGACGACGCCTTCTCGTTGTCCTGGCAGTACTGGGGCTCCTCGCAGTCCCAGCCACCCCGGCCCCCGGATCACCCCAGGGGGTCCGAGTCATGTACCTGACCTTCGACGACGGGCCGCACCCCCTCTTCACGCCGATCGTGCTCCGCCTCCTCGAGCAACACGCCGCCGGGGCAACCTTCTTCCCGACCGGACAGACGCTCAACCTCTTCTGGGGGAACGAGGAAGTGCAGGACCTCCTGGACCGCGGGCATGCGGTCGGTAGCCACTCCTGGGCACACCACCGACTGCCGGAACTGTCACAGTTCGACCTCGAACGCGACATGACCCGTGCCAACTCGGCCCTGGAGGACCGAACAGGCTTTCGTCCGACCTGCGTACGGGCTCCTTACGGGCTCACGGACCCCCGGGTGCAGCAGGCCTTCGAGGAGATGCACCTGGACATTGTGGGCTGGGATGCCGACCCGGAGGAATGGTCGAGCCCCTCGATCGAGGAGGCACTTGCACACGTCCGTAAATGGGAGAAGGAGGGAATGGTCGTGCTCTTACACGACCGCAAGTGGCAGACCATCGCTATCCTCCGGGCGCTTCTCGAGCGCTATGGCGAAGAGGGCTGGTCCTTCGAACCGCTCCCCGAATGCATCCCGGAGTCGGCCGAATCGGTGCGTTCCGCCACGAGGACTGCCGGGGACTCTCCGATCGGACAGGCGGCACCACTGTGGATCGACACCTGGTCGGTTCTGGGCTGGGCCCACGACCCCGACGCTCCGAACGGCGGACTGGAGGTCGTCGTGAACATCGACGGCCGCCCACAGGTCGCGGGAACGACCGGAGAAGACGGCAGGTTCCTGGTGCCCATGGAGGCTTTCGGGGAACTTGAGGGACCGGTATGCATCTGGGTCCGGAACCAGGGACCGGTGCGCGAGGACGCCTTCCTGGGCTGCCACCGGAGGGATCGCCAGGGTGGCTGAGCGGGCGCTGTTCCACGATGGGCTCCCCTCGGCGCCAGGCCTCGAGGTCGAAGTCCACAGGGGGTTCCTGGTCGACGCCGATGAGCAGTTCCCCGCCCTGCTGGAGGAGACGCCCTGGTCCCGTGACGCGATCGTGGTCTTCGGGCAGAAGCGGCCCATCCCCCGCATGGAGGCGTGGTACGGCGACGCCGGCCGCACCTACAGGTACTCGGGACGACGCCTCGAACCCCTGCCGTGGACCTCCCGGCTGGCCGAACTCCGCGACCGGTGCGCCACAACCGCCGGCGAGGCCTTCGACTCCGTACTCGTGAACCGCTACCGAAACGGAGACGACGCCGTCGGCTGGCACTCGGACGACGAATCGGAACTGGGGAACCGCCCGGTCATCGCCTCACTGTCTCTAGGCGCCACGCGACGCTTTCGCCTCCGACCTAGGGACGGCCACCATGACCCGGTTGCCCTGGACCTCGAGCATGGCGACCTGCTGGTGATGAGCGGATCGACCCAGGCCCTGTGGCAGCACTGCCTCGCTCGGACGGCCCGGCCGGTGGGGGAGCGGGTGAACCTCACCTTCCGCCGGATCATCAGTCCGTCACCGCCCGAGCCACGGGACTAGCGTCGCACTCGTGGAGTTGGCGGCTGACCGGGGGGCGACCCCGGACGAGATTTCCTCGTTTAGCGATCAGGGCCATGCCTGCATCCGGGGGCTGGCCACGCCCGACGAGGTGGCCGGATTCGCCCCGACCATCTGCGAGGCCGCCGACCGCCTCGCCTGGAACCGCGACGTCCCCCTGGACAAGCAGCGTGCCTACGACCGGGCCTTTCACCAGGCGATCGGCCTCTGCTGGCACGACGAGGTGATCCGACGGTTCGTCTTCGCTGCCCGCTTCGCACGGATGGCCGCGGAACTACTCGGCGTCGACGGCGTGCGCCTCTACCACGACCAGGCGCTGGTGAAGCGGGCCGGTGGCGGCCCCACGCCCTGGCACCAGGACGCCTACTACTGGCCCTTTGACGGGGAATCGGCGATCACCATGTGGCTGGCCCTCTGTGATATTCCTGCCGAGGTCGGCTCGATGGTCTTTGCAGACGGCACCAACCACCTGGGCGACCTACGAGGCCCGGCCATCTCCGACGAGTCGGAGGACCACTTCACCCGACTCCTCGCAGCGGAGGCCCTGCCCACCTCGACCCACGGGGCGATGCGTGTCGGCGACGCCACCTTCCACGCCGGCTGGACCCTCCACTCAGCGGGCCCGAACCCGAGTGATCGGGATCGTCCGGCGATGACGGTCATCTACGTTGCCGACGGGGCTCGGGTACTCGAGATCGAGCGGGACGAGCAACGCCTCGACCTGGCGCTCTACCTCCCGGGAGCGGTCCCCGGCGCGCCGGCGGCAACCGACCGCAACCCGCTGCTCTGGCACGCCGCGTCGTAACCTCCTTTGCCGTGGACGAGACAGGGCTGAACGAGGTGTTCGGGCGCCGCATGGCGCAGGTACACCGCCTGCTGCGGATCGGCGCACGCTACGACGTGGGTCCACCTGGGGTTCAGGAGGACGGGCCCGTGATCCACGCGGCCAACCACCGCAGCATGGCCGACCTCCTCTTCGCCGCCGCTGCCTTCCACGAATGGGGGCAGCGCATCCGGTGCCTGGCTGCCGCGAGTTACTTCGAGAAGAAGGGCATCGGGCGCCTGCTCAGCGACCTCCGATGCATCCCCGTCGAGGGCGCCGAGGTCCTTCAAGTCGCCACAGAAGTCCTGGAGCAGGGAATGCCGATTGCGATCATGCCCGAGGGGCGCCTCGTCGGCCCGGAGGAGTGGGACGAGACCGGGGTGGGACGACCCCACCCGGGCGTCGGTCGCCTGGCGCTCGACACGGGACTACCGGTTGTCGTCGTCGGGGCGGCCGGGACGGAGGAACTCTGGCCCAAGGGTCGGACGGCGCCCCGGATTCGGCCCTGGAACCGCACGCTGTTGACGATGCGCACGAGATACCTGGGCCCGATCGAAGCCGAACATTCCCGGGACGCCACGGCGATCATCTGGGACGGGGTGAAGACCTGCGTGGCGGAAGCCGAGGCTGCCCGGGGTGGCTGAACCGCCGTCGTGTGCCCGGCCGGTCAGTCGTGGCTGCCGTGGCCGTGGTCGTCGACGATGAGGAGGTCGTGGGCATGGTCGTGGCCGGCGTGGTCGCCAAGCAGGCGGTCCCCGTAGGCCTCACGGAGAACGGCGGGGCGCAGGACCTCGTCGGGTGTGCCCTCGGCGACGAGTCGGCGATCGAGAACCAGCACCCGGTCGCAGTGGCGAGCCTCGTCCAGATTGTGGGTGGTGACCACCACGGTCGTCCCGATCGCAGTCTCCTGGCCGACCACCTCGAGGATCCGCTCCTGGCTGGCGAGGTCGAGACCGGTGATCGGCTCGTCGAGCAGCAGCAGAGGCGCATGCCGGGCGAGTGCCTGCGCCACGAGGGTCCGCTGCCGTTGGCCGCCGGAGAGTTCGCCGACCTGGCGGTGGAGCAGGTCGCCGACTTCGAGTCGGGTGACGGCGTCGTCGACGGCTGCCCGATCGCGGGCGGAGAATCGGCGGGGGAGTGGAGATCGGCCGAAGCGCCCCATCCGCACAACCTCGGCAACCGTGAGCGGGAGCCAACGGTGGTGGTGGTCCTGGGTGACCAGGGCCACACGGGGAGCGGCAGGGAGGAGCCTGCCCGACTCCGGGGGCAGCAGGCCGGCGAGGACCTCGAGGAGTGTGGTCTTGCCCGAACCGTTTGGCCCGACCAGGGCCGTGGAGGTGCCAGGCCCGAAGTCGGCCGTCACCGAGTCGAGGGCCAGGCGTCCGCCGCGCCGGACGGTGACGTCGACGAGCTGCAGGGTGTCGACACTGGTATCCATGGTGAGAACGATTCTCGCCCGTGTGGCCCGCTACAACAACCACGTCTGCGGGCAGCTACACACCAGCGTCTATCCTTGGGTCCGTGAATATCACTGAGGTCGTCGCCGTAAGGGCTCCGGACAGCGGGCTGCCCCTCGAACGTCGCCCCCGGACCGACTTCCCCACCTATATCGGACCAGCCACGCACCTCGCCGAAGAGCGGGCCCGACTCTCGGCGCTGACCTGGGAACACTTCGACGCCCGCATGATGGGCGCAACGATCGGCGCCGAACTCACAGGCATTGACCTGACAGGTGACCTTCCACCGTCCGCCATCGACGAGATCGCCTCCGCAGTGGCCGACTACAAGGTGGTCTTCTTCCGCGGGCAGGCGTTCACGCCGGCCCAGCACGTGGCCTTCGCCCGCAACTTCGGCGAACTCGAGGTCCACCCGTTTATCCGCTCGAACACCGAGGAGCCGGAGTTGGTGCGCTTCGAGAAGGACGCCGACACCACCGGCTACGAGAACCAGTGGCACCACGACGTCACCTGGCGCGAGTGTCCCTCCAAGGCCACGATCCTGCGGGCAATCCAGGTCCCGGATGTGGGGGGCGACACCCTCTTCGCGGACATGTACGCCGCCTACGAAGTCCTGCATGCAGATGTGAAGGCCGAGATCGACGACCTCGAGGCGATCCATGACTGGACTCAGGCGTTCGGGCGCAGAGGCACGCTCGACCCCGCCCGCATGGCGGAGATGCGCGAGCGCTATCCGGAGGCGACCCACCCGGCTGTCTGCACTCACGAGTTGACCGGCCGACCGTATCTGTACCTCAATCGGACCTTCATCAACCGCTTCGTCGGCCAGACCCGCCCGGAGTCCGTGGACCGGCTCGACCGGATCTGCCGCATGACCGACACCCCCGAGTACCAGTGCCGCTTCCACTGGGAACCCGACTCGGTGGCCTTCTGGGACAACCGGGCGGTCCAGCACCTGGCCTGCAGCGACTACTGGCCCGAGGCCCGCGTCATGGAGCGGGCCAGCATCGTGGGAGAACGGCCCCGGCGCTAGCGCCGCAACCCGGCCCGAGCCCCGGGGGGACCTCCTATTCGAGACCCTCAGCGTCCTCGGTGACCGGCTCCTGGGTCGGGTTGCCGTCGTCGTCGACGAACCTGACCTTGAACGTCCTACGTTCGCCCGATTCCGTCCCGGGCATCACGACCTTGAACTTCTCGACTTTTGGCCCGGCCGACTCGGGCTCGTCGTCGGCTTCGATTTCCGGTGTTGGTCCATCCATGCCCCCATTCTCGCCCGTTTTCGTGCCGATACCGCCACGGTCCCGTGTGACCTGCCTCAGTAGAGGCCGGTGGCCAGTCCTGCGGCCAGGGTGGCACCCAACTCTCTGGCAGCGGTGAGGTGGGCCTCGGTGAGGTCGCCGGCAGCGATCACGGGCGGCGCCACCTCCTTCCAGCCCAAGCCGATAGCGAGAGGCGTCACAGCGGCGACCGCGCCCGTCCCATCGCCGCCGGCCCGTACTGTCAGGCCATAGGGCCGGCCTCGGGTGTGTTCGAGGCACGGGTAGTAGGTGCGGTCGAAGAAGTCCTTCAGGGCACCCGACATATACCCGAAGTTCTCGGGGGTGCAGAGAAGCATCCCGTCTGCAGCAAGTACGTCCTCGACCCCGGCCTCGAGGGCCCGTCGGGAGACCACCTCGATGCCCCCGATGGAGTCGTCCGAGGCACCTTCCCCGAGGGCCTCGGCCAGCGCCTGCGCTCCCCCCGTGGCCGAGTGCCAGACGATCAGGACCAGGGGCATGCGCTCAGAAGTGGTACGGGAAGTCCGACCAGTCGGGGGGACGCTTCTCCAGGAAGGCGTCACGACCCTCGGCCGCCTCGTCGGTACCGTAGGCGAGGCGCGTGGCCTCACCGGCGAACAACTGCTGGCCGACGAGTCCGTCGTCGACGAGGTTGAAGGCGAACTTGAGCATCCGCTGGGCGGTGGGACTCTTGGCGTTGATTGCCGCCGCCCACTCGAGGGCGACCGACTCCAGGTCGGCGTGGTCGACCACCTCGTTCACCATGCCCATGGCGTGGGCCTGTTCCGCCGAGTACTCGCGGCCCAGGAAGAAGATCTCCCGAGCGAACTTCTGTCCCACCTGGCGGGCCAGGTAGGCGGAGCCGAAGCCGCCGTCGAAACTGGCAACGTCGGCATCCGTCTGCTTGAAACGGGCATGCTCCCGGCTGGCGAGGGTGAGGTCGCACACCACGTGGAGGCTGTGCCCGCCGCCGGCCGCCCAGCCGGGCACCACGGCGATGACAACCTTTCCCATGAACCGAATGAGCCGCTGCACCTCGAGGATGTGGAGGCGACCGGTTCGGGCCGGATCGACCGAATCGGCGCCCTCGCCCTCCGCGTACCGGTATCCGTCGCTGCCGCGGATGCGCTGATCACCCCCGGAGCAGAACGCCCAGCCGCCGTCCTTCGGCGAGGGCCCGTTTCCGGTCAGCAGGATCGTGCCGACATCAGTGGCCATGCGGGCGTGGTCGAGCGTGCCGTAGAGCTCGTCGACAGTCTGCGGCCGGAAGGCGTTGCGGACCTCGGGACGGTCGAAGGCGATGCGGACCGTCCCCCGATCGGCACCAGTGCGGCCACGGTGGTAGGTGACGTCCGACAGGTCGAAGCCCTCCACGGGTTCCCAGCGGTCGGGGTCGAAGATCTCGGACACCCCGTTTGTCGACATCGCGGCCCTCCTGCAGTCGCAACGGAGCCTAGGCCCCGATGGATCCCGCCAGGGGTTGCGGACCTCGGATCGCCTCGACAGGTCGAGTCACCCGTCTGAGTCCGGCTCCCCGCCCACGGCAGAGGTGTCGACCTCGAGGGCTCCTGACTCGATCAACTGCTCGACCTCGTCGGGGTCCATGCCCAACTCCTCGATGCAGATGCTGCGGGTGTGCTCGCCCAGTCCGGGGGCAGGCCCGAGGAATGGGGTCTTCATCACAGTCCCGCGAAAGCAGGGACCGTCCAGGGTGAGGGGGCCGAGCGGCGACTGGTCGACCTCCGGGAAGAAGCCCCGACCGAGAAGGTGGGGATCCTTGAACTGGTCGACCGTCGTGGCGACCGGTGCGGCCGGAACGCCATGCAGTCGACACGCTGCAACGACGTCCTCCTGCGAGCGTCCAGTCGTCCAGGCAGCGACGCCGTCGTTGGCCTCCCGGCGGTGGGCCAGGCGGCCCTCGGTCGAGGCGAATCGATCGTCGTCAGCCCAGGCCGGGTCGCCCATCGCCTCCCGCAGTGACGCCCAGTCGGAGTCGTCGCGCACGCAGACGACGCACCAGCGTTCGTCGCCGACACAGGGGAACACACCCCACGGCGCCCCGCGGAGCGAGTCGTTGCCCATCGGACGCACCGAGCCCGGTTCCAGCCGCTCGGCGAGAAAGAGGTCGCCGAGCGTGGCCATGAGCGCCTCGACCTGGGCGATCTCGACGTGGGCACCGCCCCGGCTCCGGTTGCGGGCGAACAGTGCCGCTGCGGCGAAGAGGGCACAGACCCGACCAGCAAGGTGGTCGGGGTGGATGGCCGGGCTGCCCGGCGGCGGGTCGCCGTCGTCGAACTTCCACAACCAACTCAGCCCGCCCACGCTCTGGATGGTGGGCCCGTACCCACTCCAGTCGGCGAAGGGCCCACGACTCCCCATCAGTTGGCTGCTGACCATGACCAGGCCGGGGTTGAGCGCCTGGAGGTCGTCGTAGGCCAGGCCGAGGTCGGCCATCGTTCCGGTCGAGTTGTTCTCGATCACGACGTCCGCCCGCTTGACCAGTTCGCGCACGACGGCGATCCCGTCCGGGTGCTTGAGGTCGGCCCCGAACCCGCGCTTGCTTCGGCTCGAGGAGGCGAATGCCGGCGTCATCTCGCTGCCCAGGATCAGTCGGATGAAGTCGGGGTAAGTCCGGCTCTCGACCTTCACCACGTCGGCGCCGTATTCAGCGAGCATCCGGCCGCACTCCACGCCGACCCCACCATGTCCGAAGTCGACGACCCGGAGCCCGGCGAGCGGTAGGGATGCGGGTTCAGCCACCTCGACCGGATCGGGCGGACCCGAACCGGTGAAGTCCGGCTCGTGCTCGCCCGTGGCCGGCGAGCGGAAGGCATAGCCGGAGCGTTCACCGTCGATCTCACCGAACCCGGCCATGACGGGTCCGACGACACCGGCAGCGACCTCGACGTCGAGGAAGCTGCCCCGGGCGGCGAAGTGTTCACTGTCCAGAACCTCGGCGGGAGCGAGCATGGGGAGAGCGACGATGCCGCGCCGCTGGGCCTCGGCGGAACCCTCGACCTTCGGGCGGTCGGCCCAGTGTTCCCAGAAGAGCGGGTTCAGCACGTCCATGTTCATGAGGCGGCTGAACGTGCTCTCCCAGTACTCGTCGGCGAACGCCTCGGGCGAGCCCATCCACTCCCAGAGCGCCCGCCACTGGCGGGGAGCGAGCACGACCTGGCGCACCATGCCGTCGGCGCAGGGGATGTTGGGGTACATCGGACTGTCACCGGAACGGACGACCTGCGGCGTGCCACCATGGCGCTGGCTGTAGTCCGCATTGGGGATCGCCCAGGTGTTCATCTGTGCGAGCACCTCGAGGGCAGAGACGTCGAGGTGCTGGCCGCCGGCGCCCCGGTCCTTGTGGAGGAGTGCCAGGACGACCGCATAGGCGCCGAGCACCCCGAGAGAGTCGTGGGCGACCGCTCCGGGAACGAGGAGGGGAGGCTTCTCCGGGATGCCGGAGAGGGACAGCCATCCTGAGCGGGCCACGATCACGTCGTCTGTGGCCACGAGGCCACTGTCGGGGCCGTCCTGGCCGAAGTCGGTCAGCGAGGCCACGATCAGGCCCGGGTTGAGGTCGAGAAGCGCCTCGTGGCCGAGCCCCAGGGAGTCCAGGTGCCCGGGGGCATGGGACTCGACGAACACCTCGGCCGAGGTCACCAGGGCACGCAGCCGCTCCCGGTCCTGGGCGTCCTCCAGGTCGAGGACGGTCCCTCGCTTGTTGGTGTTCCGGTAGGCGAAGTAGAGCGACGTCCCGTTCGGGGCGAACGGAGGCAGGGAACGGGACCGGGCCCCAGCCGGGGGTTCGACCCGCAGGACGTCGGCCCCGAGGTCGGCCAGCAGGCGGCCACAGAGTTCGCCCCGCTCGTCGGCGAGGTCGATGACGCGCACGCCTTCCAGCGGCCGCTTGGCCGTCGTCATGCCGTCGTCACAGTTTCGACCATCGCAGATCCCCCACAGCAGCGAATACTGCCACGGCGACCACCCGTGGGTGGACCTGAGACGGCGGCTGCTCGGGGTACGGTGCCGCCGATGCCGGGTCGTCGCGTGCTCTGTCGGATGGTGGTCACCGTGTCCGTCCTCGGCGTGCTCGTGTCCGGAGTCTCGGCAGCTCCTGACAACGACGACATCCGCGCTGCACGCGACCGACGCGAGACCGTCAAGGACGAGGCCGCATCGACCGCCGAGCAACTCGAACTGGTCAAGGCCGAGGATGTCGAAGTGGCCGATGCCCTCCGTGCGCTGGACGAGTACGTCGCCCTGCAACAGGCGAAGATCGCCGCCGCCCGCCAGGCCATCGAGGCGGCGGAGGCCGAGGCGACCCTTCGTTGGGTCGAGGCCGATCAGGTGGGGGAGGAGATCGGCGAACTCGTGGCGCAACTCCAACGACTTGCGGTCGACGCCTATGTCGGAGCCATGCGGGCGGGCACCCTGCTTGAGGCGGAGGACCTCTCCACCGGCCTGCGGATGTCGGCGATCCTCGACGTGGTCACGGGCGATCGGGGAGACCTCCTCGAGCGACTCCGGGCGCTCGAATCCGACAGCGAGGACATCGCACGCTCCGCCGACGGCGCCATCATCGATGCCGAGGAGCAGGAGCGCGAACTCGAGTCCTCGGTATTGCTCCTTGCCCGGCGTATCGCCGCCCAAGAGGCTGCCCAGGACGAGTTGGCAAAGCGCATCGCTGGCCACGAGCAGGAGATCCGGGAGTTCGAGCGCGAGCAGTACCGGATGGCCGTCCTGATCGACAATCTCATCGCCGAGGAACTTCGACGCTCAGCGCCGAAGCTCACCGAGCAGTCGGCCTCGGGCTTCATCTTCCCGGTCGAGGGACGGATTGGCTCCGGCTTCGGACCCCGCAAGCATCCGATCTTCGGGTCGGTCCGTCAGCACAACGGCGTCGACATGGGTTGCGTGAGGGGACAGCCCATCTGGGCGGCCAAGGCGGGCACGGTCATCTTCGCCGGCTGGCGGGACGGCTACGGCAACGTGGTCCTGATCGAGCACGAGGGCTACGTCGTCACCGTCTACGCCCACCAGTCGAAGCTCTCGGTCTCGAAGGGCAACTCGCTCGACGCCGGGGACCCGATCGGCGAATGCGGGTCCACGGGATGGTCCACCGGCCCCCACCTCCATTTCGAGGTCCGGGTGGGTGGCGAGGCCAAGGATCCACTCCTCGTCCTCCCTGCTTGAGGCCGACATGTCGGGTCGTGCACGACTGGGTTGGACAGTCGCCGCCGCCAGTGCATGCCTCGGGGTGGCGCTGACCCTCGCCGTGCGTGGCGATGGACCCCTCCCGGGAGAGGTGGGCCTCTCGCGATGGGCCCAAGCCAACACACCTGGGATCCTCGACCCCGTGGCAAGCCTGCTCGATGTTCTCCTCACGGACCTGGCCGCCCCGGCGGTATTCGTGCTCCTCGTGGCCCTGGTGTGGTGGGCGTGGGGCCGCTACCCGGCGGCGGTCCTGGCGCTCGCCGGAGCGGCGACGGGCCTCACGCGGATCGCCGACCTGGTCGAGCGTCCACGTCCGACGCCGTCGTTGCGCTGGAGTAGTTATTCGTTCGGGTCCGGCGGCTACCCGAGCGGCCACGCCGTGTTCGTCGTGTTGGTGTTCGGCACGCTCGCCCTCCTGGCACGGCGCCACCTCCCCGGTCCTACCGGCCGCCGCCTGGCCGTGGCCTTCTGGGGCCTCACGGCCTTCACCTGCTGGCTGCGGGTGAGCCGTCTCGAGCACTGGCCCGCTGACATCCTCGGAGGCGTACTGCTCTCCCTCCCTGCCCTTCTGGCCGTCGCCTGGCTGGAGCCCCGGATTCCGCGGTTCCTGGCGAACCGACCCTTCCTGACGAGGTTTCTGGGCCTCTGAGCGGGCCACTGTCGACCCGCACGCAAAACGCAGGAAGGGGCCCCGTAGGGCCCCTTCCCGGTAGAGAGTGCGCTCAGCCGACGAAGGCCGAGGCGAACACCAGGCTCACGATGGTCATGACCTTGATGAGGATGTTCATGGCCGGGCCCGAGGTGTCCTTGAAGGGGTCGCCCACGGTGTCGCCGACGACAGCGGCCTTGTGGGACTCGGAGCCCTTGCCCCCGTGGTTGCCGGCCTCGATGTACTTCTTGGCGTTGTCCCAGGCCCCACCGGCATTTGCCATGAAGATGGCCAGGCAGAAGCCTGTGACCAAGGCGCCGGCCAGGAAGCCGCCCAGGGCGTCGATGTTGATGAAGCCGATGGCCAGCGGCACCGCGACTGCGAGCGAGCCGGGAAGGATCATCTCCTTCAGGGAGGCCTGTGTGGATATGGCTACACAGCGAGCCGAGTCTGGATTGACGCCGGGTAGGCCCTCGCGCAGGCCCGGGATCTCTCGGAACTGGCGACGCACCTCCTCGATCATCTGAAAGGCGGCGCGGCCGACGGCATCGATGGTGAGGGCGGCGAACAGGAACGGCAGCATGGCACCCAAGAAGAGACCGATGAAGACGTCCACCTCGCCGATGTTGAGTGACAGGTCTCTGCCCGCAGCTGCCACAGCGAACTCGAAGCTCTTGAACAGCGCCAGGGCGGTCAGGGCCGCCGAGCCGACGGCGAAGCCCTTGGCGATGGCCGCCGTGGTGTTGCCGAGCGAGTCGAGGGCGTCGGTGACCTCGCGCACCTCCGGTTCGAGGCCGGCCATCTCGGCGATGCCACCGGCGTTGTCGGCGATCGGACCGTAGGCATCGACCGAGACCACGATTCCGGTCGTCGAGAGCATGCCAATGGCCGCCACGGCGATGCCGTAGAGGCCGCCGTCGAGTTCACCCATCTGGTCAAAGGCCAACTCGCCGCCCCAGTAGGCGACGCCGACGCCGATGACGAGCAGCGCTACCGAAGAGGCGACCGACACGAGACCGGCGGAGATGCCACTGAGAATCGTCGTGGCTGGACCCGTCTCGGTCTGGCGGGCGATTTTCTTGACCGGTCCGAAGTGGTCCGAGGTGTAGTACTCAGCAGTCTTGCCAAGCGCCCAGCCGGCGACCAGGCCACCGAGCACCGAGATGGCGAGGCCGTACGGGTTGTCGAATGCATCACCGGAGAACAACCATCCGGCCAGGACGACGGTGGCGACCACGGTGAGGGCCATGGCCACGTTGGTGCCCATGTGGAGTGCCTTGGAGAGCGCCTTCGAGTCGGTGGAGTCTCCGCCCTTCACGAAGAAGGAGCCGATGATCGAGGCGATCATCCCCACCAGGGCGATGGCCATCGGGAACATGAGGAGCGAGATCGTCACCTCCTCGGTGGCGTTCTCGGCGGCCAGGCCGCCGGCGAAGGCGACCAGCGTGATCGGAGCCAGAATCGACCCGGCATACGATTCGAAGAGGTCGGCGCCCATGCCGGCGACATCCCCCACGTTGTCGCCAACGTTGTCGGCGATGGTGGCCGGGTTGCGGGGGTCGTCCTCCGGTATGCCCGCCTCGACCTTGCCGACCAGGTCGGCACCGACGTCGGCGGCCTTCGTGTAGATGCCGCCACCAACCCTGCTGAACAGGGCGATCGAGCTGGCACCGAGGCCATAGGCAGTCACGACTTCGAACGCCTGGTCGACCTCGAGGACGAGCACGAACACGATGTAGACGAGCATCAGCCCGGCAAGGGCCAGGCCCGCCACACAGAAGCCCATGACTGCTCCCCCTCGAAAGGCCACAGGGAGCGCCTTGCCGGGGCCGTCCTTCGCTGCCTGGGTGGTCCGGGCGTTGGCCATCGTGGCCACGGTCATGCCCGCATAGCCGGCGGCAGCCGATAGCACGGCGCCGGTCACGTAGGTGATGGCTGCGGCGGGCACGATCAGGACACCGATCAAAACCGCCATGACGACAACGAAGCCCGAGACCCAGATGTACTCCTGTTTCAGGAACGCGCGGGCACCCTTCTGGATCTCGTTCATCAGGTGGACCATCCGATCGTTCCCGGGATCGGCTGCCTTGACGTCTGTGTAGAAGTACCCGGCGAGCAGGAGGCCGAGAACTGCCGAAACTCCCGCCAGGTAAGGGATCAACTCCACGAAAATATCTCCTCGATGGTCGTGAATGGGGCCGCGCCTTGCCACCCAACGGATGCGGGAGGATGCAGGGCCACCCGGCGCCTCTGGATTTCCACCAGGGCCGGGACTGGGAGGACGCTAGTGAGGCTGTGTACCAGGTTCAAACATCGCGCGGGATTCCGATCCCCGACGTGACAAGCGTCTCAGATGCTGGAACTGGCGCTCCAGAAGGGGCAGCATCTGTGTATGGAAGCGGACATCGTGCGAACCGAGATGCTGGAGCGACGCATGGCGCAGTCACCCGAGGCAGTTCGACGGGCCTCCGAGGTCGTCGTCCGGCGCCTGCTCACCCTCCCAGAACTGGCCGGAAGCCTCCGGATCGGGGCGTACCTCGGCATCCGTGGAGAGGTGGACCCGTCGGCACTGCGCCACGTGGCTCGCCTCGAGGTCGCCCTTCCCGTCACCACAGCCGGCGAACCCCTCCGCTTCGTCGTCCCCGCCGGCCCCCTGGAGGAGGGCCCGTACGGGATCCGACAGCCGGGGGAGGGGACCGAGGTCACTCCGTTGCACCTCGACGCCGTCGTCGTCCCCGCCGTTGCCGTCGATCGGAGGGGAAACCGGGTGGGCCACGGGGCCGGCTTCTACGACCGGACCTTCGCCGACCGCCGGAACCACACTCCACCTCCCGTGCTGATCGGTGTCTGCCACTCCTTCCAGGTGGTCGAGCACCTCGACGCCAGGCCGTGGGACGTCCCCCTTGACCTCGTAGTGACCGAGGCCGGGGTCATCCGACCGGGGATGGCCCATTCGGGGGCCCGGATGGGCGAGGATTAGCCGGTGCGCATCATCGTGGTGGGCGCCGGCGAAGTCGGCACCTACCTGGCCGACCGCCTCAGCAATCAGAAGCACGACGTTGCCCTGATCGAGATCAATGCCGCCCGCTGTCGGACCGTCGGCCTCAAGCTCGACGTTCAGATACTCGAAGGCAGCGGCACCGATCCCGAAATGCTCGCGATGGCCGGAATCGCCGATGCCGACCTACTGGTCGCCGTGACGAAGAGCGACGAAGTCAACCTGGTGTCCGCCCTGCTCGCCCGAGTGGCCAAGGTCAACAAGACGATCGTCCGGATCGAATCGCGCCCCCTCCGGTCACCGGCGATCGACGCCCTCTTCGAGGGCGCCGAAGACCACCTGGTGATCGATCCCGACCGCGAGGTCGCCGAAGAGGTACTCCGCCTCATGGAGTACCCGGGAGCCGTCGACATCGCCCAGATGGCGGACGGTGAGGTCATCGTGCTGGGTGCCCGACTCCCCGCCGATGCCCCCCTCGTCGGTGTGTCCCTCCATGCGCTGGGCCGCGAACTCGAACCCGACTGGGACTTCATCGTGGCGAGCATCACCCGCATCGACGAGGAGACAGACGAAGAGGAGACCATCATCCCCCGCGAGGATGTGATCCTGAGGGCTGGTGACCTGCTGCGGGTCGTGTGCAAACGACGGGCACTACGCGATGTCACGAATCGCCTCGGCCTCGCCCGCGACATGCCCACCCGGGCGCTCCTCCTCGGCGGCGGCCGCACCGCCGAACTGTTGGCCGAGTCCCTCATCGCCCGCGGCCTCGACATCGGAGTGATCGAGCGGCGACCTGAGCGGGCCAGCGAGTTGAGCGTCCGATTCGGCCAGGCGATCGTCTACCAGGGCGACATCACCGACGCCGACCTCCTGGAGCAGGCCAACGTCTCAGGCCAGGACGTGGTCATCGCCCTCACCGGCGAGGACCATGCCAACGTCCTGGCCTGCCTCTACGCCAAGTCGGCCGGCGCCACCCAGGCCAGGCGCCGTGGAACCGACAAGGGGGGTCCGGAGACCATCGCGGTGATCCATCGCCTCGAACTCCTCGACCTGATCGAAGCCCACCAGGTGGACGCCGCCGTCAGCCCCCGGACTGCCTCGGCAAACAGTGTGCTGCGGTTCATACGCGGCGGCGGCGAGACGGTCACTGCCGTGGCCACGTTCCTCCACGGCGACGTCGAGGTCCTCGAGTTCGCCGTATCGGACGACAGCGTCTGTAACGGAGTGACCCTCGCCGACCTCGACGTCCCGAAGGGTGCCCTCGTCGGGGCCATTGTCAGGGATGGCAAGCCGCAGATCGCACGGGGGCGCAGCACCCTGCGGGACCGGGACCACGTCATCGTGATCGCCCGCCCGGACTCCGTGGACCGCGTCACCGTCCTCTTCGGGTGACCGGGCAGCGCCGGAAGCGCCGCCCCGCGATGCACACCCTCCTCCGGCGCCCCCGCAGTGTGGACTGGGGTTCACTCTCCTCGGCGGTGGCCACCGGGGGAGCGGTCGGAGGGTCCACCGCCTCGACCCTCGGTGCCGCCTCCGGCCTGCTCGACCTCACGGGCACCGGGGACGACGCCTGGGTCCTACTGGCCTGCAGTGCGACAGCCGGCCTCGCCTCGGCATGGCTGTTCTCACGTGTGCGGCGACCCCGGCGACACAGGACGGCCGACATCCTCACCGGGATCACGGTCGCCTTCCTGAGCATGGTCCTGGTCGGCACGCTCCTCTACCTCGCATCCGGCGTCATCTCGCATCCGGGTGACGCACTGTTCGAATCTGCGGCCGGCTTCAGCACGACGGCACTGACCACACTCGACGTCGAATCGCTGGGACGGGGAATCCTCTTCTTCCGTGCCGGCAGCCAGTGGGTCGGTGGCCTGACGGCCCTGCTCCTCGGAGTGGCGGTCCTACCCGCTCTGAGTGCCGACCGCGAACTCGCCGATCGGCGTCGCGGGAGTGGACGTCGACCCCTTGCCCCATCGGGTGGCAGGGCCGCCCGCAACGTGCTGCAGCTCTATGCCGGATTCACGCTGCTCCTCATCGCCGCCTACCTCTTTGCGGGGGCCGGGTTCGTCGGCTCCCTGGTCCTCGCTGCTTCGACCGTTTCGACCGGAGGCTTCGTGGGACCCGGCCAGCCACTCGCCGACCCCGCCGTCCAGTGGGTCGCCATCTTCGGCATGCTCGCTGCCGGCGCCAGCCTGGTCATCCTCTGGCGTCTGGTGACCCTGCAGTGGAAAGGCGTCCGACGTTCGGCCGAACTCAGCGCCTACCTGTTGCTCCTCGTCGGCGGCACCCTGCTCCTCGGCTGGTGGTCCGAGGCCAGCGGCCTTGACGAGTGGCGGGAGACCCTGTTCACACTCCTCTCCGCGGCCACCACCACCGGATTCCCCATGGAGGCGGTCGGCTCGTGGGCGGCGGCGGCACCCGTCCTCCTCCTGCTCGCTGCAGCCGTCGGGCCGATGACCGGCTCGGCCGGCGGTGGATTCCAGGTCTTTCGGATGCTCGGCCTCGTCAAGTTGGCCCGGCGCGAGCTCATGCGCCAACTCCATCCGAACCTGGTTGCCCGTATCCGGATCGGCGGCCTGGTCCTGAGCGAGGCCAGCGTCGGACGGATCGTGCTCCAGCAGTTCCTGTTCGTGGCGGTGGTCGTGGGGACGACCGGTGCCGTGGCCATCCTCGGACCCGACCTGGCGACGGCACTCGCCGCCGGTGTACACGCCACGGCGACCGCCGGTCCGATCCGAGCCCTCGACGGCACACTCCTCGACCCGACAGCCTGGTCGCGGCCTGTCCGCCTGGCACTGGTACCGGCCATGCTCATCGGCCGGCTGGCGCTGTATCCGGTACTCGTGGCGCTCGGAACGGCGTCGACGGGCGTTCGGGACAGGTTGCGGCTGAGGCGCCGATGGGTTGGCAGGAAGTCGGAGGGGGACCAATGAAGTCGGCCTCCCGTCGCTGGACGTCGACTACGGCCCACGTCGCCGCCAATGCGCTCCTTTTCGTGGCTGGAGCGATGGCCCTCTCCGCCGTCGTCGAACTCGTTGACGGCCAGGAGGCCCCGGCCATGTTCGCCGCCGCCGCGATCACGGCACTCCTCGGAGGAGGCATGCGCCGCTGGACCCGGACCGGGATCCTCGACCGCTCCATCATCTTCACCGCCGTCGGGGCGACGTGGGTGCTGATCTCGGTCGTCGGCGCACTGCCCTACCTCCTCGCAGGGACCTTCGTCCGGGACGGCGCCGACACCCTGGTCGTCATCGCCGACGCCCTCTTCGAGTCGGTGTCGGGATTCTCGTGTACGGGATCGACCGTCTTCGGTGCCCACAATCCGATCGAGGCGCAGGGATCCGGCATCCTCCTGTACCGACAGATCACCCAGTGGCTGGGGGGCATGGGCATCGTGGTGCTGGTCGTGGCCGTCCTTCCCACCCTGCGGGCCAGCGGACTGGGCCTCATCGATGCCGAGGCGCCGGGCGAGGGTGCCGACCGCCTTGCCCCGAAGGTCGTCGACACAGCCCGCCAGTTCTGGGGCGTCTACGGGATCCTCACCATCGCCGCCGCCATCCTCCTGCTCGGTGCCGGAATGAACCCCTACGACTCCATCGCCCACGCCCTGAGCGCCATCTCGACGGGCGGCTTCTCGACCCGGGACTCCTCGATCGGACACTGGGACAGCGTGGCTGTCGAGTTGGTGGTCATGGCCGTGATGATCTTCGGGGCGGCCAGCTTCACGCTCCACTACCGGTCCTTCCGGAAACGCCATTTCGTCCACCTCGAGAACCCCGAGTTCCGGTGGTACCTGGGGCTGCTCGGCGGCTGGACAGTGGCGGTCGCTGCGCTGTTGGCAAAGGACGGCATGCCCTGGGCGCGTGCACTGCGCATGTCCGCATTCAACGTGGTGACCCTGGGAACCAGCGGCGGCTTCGGCAACGCCACCGGCGCCGGATCCGACGGGGACTTCGCCGCCTGGGCGGCCGGACCGCAGATCCTGCTGCTGCTCCTACTGGTCGTGGGGGGGTGCACGGGATCGACCGCCGGCGGCATCAAGGTCATCCGCCTGCGAATCGGCGTGGCTCATGCCTACCGGGCGTTGCGTGTGATCCGCAGGCCACAGGCGGTCCTCCACGTCCGCTACGGGAAGGGCGTGGTACCGGAGTCCCTGGTCGATCGCATCGCCGGATTCATGGTCGTCTTCGGGATGTTCGCCGTGCTCGGAACACTGGTCGTCAGCGCCCTCGGCACCGACCTGGTCACGGCCTTCACCGGCGTCATCGAGGCCCTGGGCAACATGGGGCCTGCGTTCGGTGAGGCGGGCCCGACGGCCTCCTTCGTGGACGGCTACAGCACCCCGGCCCGCCTGGTCCTGGCGTTGCTGATGCTCGTTGGTCGACTTGAGATCTTCCCGATGCTCCTGATGCTGATCGTGCCGTACCGCAGCATCCGGCGCGTGGCCCCGCGGGGCCCGCTACAGCAGCTACGGGATCGCCGCTCGGTCGATACCTGAGTCTCAGGCTCGTAGGAGTTCTTCGAGCAGCGCCTGCAGCAGGCCTGGGTCGCTGGTGGCGCACAGTTCGCGCGCGCTGTGCATCGCCAACTGGGGGGCACCCAGATCGACGGTGGGGAGGCCGGTGGCAGCGGCGGTGATCGGCCCGACCGTCGAGCCGCAGGGGAGGTCGGCCCGGTGGCTGTATGACTGCAGGGGTACTCCGCAGCGTTCCGCAGCCAGGCGTACCTGCGCCGCACCCGGGGCATCGGTGGCGTAACGCTGCGAGGCATTGAACTTGAGGACAGGCCCACCCCCGAGGTGGACGACATGCTGGGCGTCGTGCCGGTCGGCGTAGTTCGGGTGGATCGCGTGAGCGCCGTCGACCGAGCAGGCAAGGGAGGCTCCGAAGTCCGGTGACGCACCGTCAAGGAGGCGTTCCAGGAGCGAACGCAGGAGTGGCGAGCCAGCGCCGGTCGCCGAGGTGCTGCCGACCTCCTCGTGGTCATAGAGGACGACGATCGGCGTCGGGCCCCCGGTGTCGCCACGGGCCGCGCAGAGGGCGTCGACCGCAGCATGGCAGGACAGCAGGTTGTCGATCCGGGGAGCGCTCACGAACTCCCGACTCGTACCCGCAAGCGTCGCCGGAGCGAGGTCGTGGAGCATGAGGTCGAATCCGAGCACATCGGCGGCGGAGACTCCCGCCGTGTCGGCAACCTCAGCGAGGAAGGCGCCCTGCTCCGCCTCGCCCAGACCGGTGATGGGGGAGAGGTGGATATGCGGATTGAGCACGAGCCCCTTCTCATTGACCCCCCGGTCGAGGTGGATCGCCAGCTGGGGCACCCGGGCGACCGGGCGGTCGATCCGGACCAGTACCTCTCCCACCCCGTCGCCGGCACGGACGGCCAGGCGACCGGAGCATCCGAGGTCCCGGTCCAGCCAGGAGTTGAGGAGGGCGCCGCCGTAGACCTCGATGCCGAGCTGTCGCATCCCGTGTGTGGATCGATCCGGGTTCGGCGTGAGGCGGAGGTTGGGGCTGTCGGTGTGCGCCATCAGCACCCGGAACCCCGTGGAACGCCCGGGCCCGGAGATCCAGGCAAGGAGGCTTCCGGAAGACTTCAGGTAGCGGGGTCCTGGACCGTCATCGGGGGTTCCCTCAGTGAACCCGGCAGCCTCGAGTCGGGCGACAGCCGTGGCCACGGCGTGGAAGGGGGAGGGGGAGGCGTCGATGAAGGCGCAGAGGTCCTCTGCACGGTGGGTTGAGTCGGTGTCCATGCTCGTATATTGGTCTGTGGGACACGCAAGTGGGAACCCATGCCGCGACGATGCGGCCCCCGAGTCGACCGGTGGGGCCGTTCAGGCCGTCCACGCCCGTCACCTCGATCCCACGACTACGTCGTTCCCATCGGGCTCCGGCCCGGTGCCCCTTCGGGGGATCCCGCTCCGACCGATGATGCTCCGGGCGGCAAATAGCAGCCGCACCAGGTCTCCGAGGATTCCCCACCACCACATGTCCCCGCCAGCACCCATCCTCCGCTCGAGCGGTATCCCCGCCGCCCAGGGCTTGTACGACCAGCGGTTCGAGCACGATGCCTGTGGCGTCAACTTCGTGTGTCATCTCAGGGGCCATCGCAGCCACGACATCGTGGCGTTGGGCATCGGCGCACTCTGCAAGCTCCAGCACCGCGGCGCCCTCGGCGCCGAGAAGAACACGGGTGACGGGGCCGGCATCCTCCTCCAGGTGCCCGACCGCTTCTACCGGGAGGTCGTCGACTTCGACCTCCCCCCGGAGGGCGCCTATGCCACGGGCATCGCCTTCCTGCCGGGGGATCCCGGGGAGGCCGACCGGGTGGCCGACCGGGTCGGGGAGATCGCCGCCGAGGAGGGGCTCGAGGTCCTTGGCTGGCGAGAGGTGCCCGTGGACGACTCGATCATCGGGTCGGCGGCGAAGCGCACCGCACCAATCTTCCGGCAACTCTTCGTCGCCGCTCCTGAGGGCTCCGACGGCAGGCCGGGCGGCATCGCCCTCGACCGACTGGTCTACGGCCTGCGGAGGCGCACCGAGCACGAGATCCACGTGCCGTCCACGAATGCCGTCGAGGGTGGCGGCATGGGAGCCGCCAGCGAGGCCCAGGACGGTGTCTACTTCCCGTCGTTGTCTGCTCGAACCATCGTCTACAAGGGGATGCTCACCACACCGCAACTGGCCGAGTTCTACCCTGACCTCACCGACCGCCGGGTCGAAAGCGCCCTCGCTCTCGTCCACTCCCGCTTCTCGACGAACACCTTCCCGGCCTGGCCGCTGGCCCACCCCTACCGGATGATCGCCCACAACGGCGAGATCAACACGGTGCAGGGCAACCGCAACTGGATGCGCTCCCGTGAGGCCCTCCTGGCAACCGACCTCCTGCCCGGCGACCTCGACCGCCTGTTCCCGATCTGCACCTCGGGGGCGAGTGACACCGCCACCTTCGACGAGGCACTGGAACTCCTCACCCTCGGCGGCTATCCCTTGCCCGAGGCGGTGATGATGATGATCCCGGAGCCCTGGGAGAGCCACGAGTCGATGGACGAGGACCGGCGTGCCTTCTACCAGTACCACGCCTCACTGATGGAGCCCTGGGATGGCCCGGCGTCCATTGCCTTCACCGACGGCACGGTCATCGGAGCGGTTCTCGACCGCAACGGCCTGCGGCCCAGCCGCTACTGGGTCACGGACGATGACCTGGTCGTGATGGCCAGCGAGGTCGGGGTCATCGACGTGCCGACCTCGAGCATCATCGAGAAGGGCCGCCTGCAACCCGGACGAATGTTCCTCATCGACACCAGTAAGGGACGCATCGTCCGCGACCACGAGATCAAGTCCGAACTGGCCGCCGCCAGGCCGTACCGAGAATGGCTCGACCAGAATCTGGTACAACTCGTCGACCTACCCGACCGCGAGCGGCACCTCGGCGGGGATGAAACGGCGATCCAGCGCCAGCAGGTCTTCGGGTTCACGCACGAGGAGCTGAAGTTGCTCGTTGCGCCGATGGTCCGGGACGCCAAGGAGGCCCTCGGGTCGATGGGCACCGATACGCCCGTCGCCGCCCTGTCCAACCGGTCCCGACAGCTCTACGACTACTTCTCACAACTCTTCGCCCAGGTCACGAATCCGCCGCTCGACGCCATACGAGAAGAACTCATCACAGCCGTCTGCGGCACCATCGGCCCGGAGGGCAACCTGCTCGACCCGACGCCCGGATCGTGTCGGCAGATTTACCTCCCGCACCCGGTCCTGACCGAAGTGGAGTTGGCCCGCATCATCCACATCGACGAGACCGGCGGACCGGGCGACTTCCGTGCGGTGGTCCTCGACGGCAGGTATGTCGTCGCCGAGGGAGGGGCCGGACTCAAATCTGCCCTGGACCGACTGCGCGACGAAGCCTCGGCGGCGATCTCCGACGGGGTGAACCTCCTGGTCGTGAGCGACAGGGGCATCGATGCCGTGCACGCGCCCATTCCGTCCCTGCTCGCCGTCGGAGCCATCCACCACCACCTGATCAACGAAAAGACCCGTTCCAGCGTCAGTCTTCTCGTCGAAAGTGGCGATGCCCGCGAGGTGCACCACGTCGCCCTCCTGCTCGGGTTCGGTGCCTCGGCCGTATGCCCCTACGTCACCTTCGAAGCCATCGACGAGATGGTGGCCGAGGGGCAGAACGGCCTGTCCCAGGACCTCGAGCCGGACAGGGCGCGCCGGAACTACGTGAAGGCCTGCGACAAGGGGATCCTCAAGGTGATGTCCAAAATGGGCATCTCCACGGTCGCCTCCTACACGGGCGCACAGATCTTCGAGGCCATCGGACTCGGTGGCGAGGTCGTGGACTCCTGTTTCACTGGAACGGTGAGTCGGCTGGGTGGCGTCGGCTTCGACGTCCTGGCCACCGAGGTCGCCGTCCGCCATTCGCTGGCCTTCCCCGACAACCCCGAGGAGCGCGCCCACCGCACCCTCGAGGTGGGCGGCGAGTACCAGTGGCGACGGGAAGGCGAATACCACCTCTTCAACCCCGAGACCGTCTTCCGCCTCCAGCACGCCACCCGGGAGGGGCGCTACGACGTCTTCAAGCAGTACACGGCACTGGTCGACGGACAGGCCGAGAACCTGGCGACCCTGCGCGGTCTCTTCCGGTTCCGCACCGACCTGCGCCCTCCAGTCCCGATCGCCGAGGTCGAGTCGGTGTCGGAGATCGTCCGCCGGTTCGCCACGGGCGCCATGTCGTACGGGTCGATCTCGGCAGAAGCCCACGAGACGCTCGCCATCGCCATGAACCGCATGGGAGGGAAGTCCAACACCGGCGAAGGTGGCGAGGACCCCGACCGGTTCGAGCCCGACGCGAACGGCGACCTCCGCCGTTCGGCCGTCAAGCAGGTGGCGTCCGGCCGCTTCGGTGTGACGAGCGAGTACCTCGTCAACAGCGACGACCTGCAGATCAAGATGGCCCAGGGCGCAAAGCCCGGCGAGGGTGGCCAGTTGCCGGGCCACAAGGTGTACCCCTGGATCGCCAAGACCCGGCATTCCACGCCCGGTGTCGGCCTGATCTCGCCGCCGCCGCACCACGACATCTATTCGATCGAGGACCTGGCCCAACTCATCTTCGACCTCAAGAACGCGAACCCCGAGGCTCGCGTCCACGTCAAGCTCGTGGCCGAGGTCGGCGTCGGGACCGTCGCTGCGGGCGTCGCCAAGGGGCACGCTGACGTGGTCCTCATCTCGGGCCATGACGGTGGGACCGGTGCCTCGCCGCTGTCCTCGATCAAGCACGCCGGCGCACCGTGGGAGCTGGGCCTCGCCGAAACACAGCAGACCCTCCTGCTCAACGGCCTGCGCGACCGGATCGTCGTCCAGGTCGATGGCCAACTCAAGACCGGTCGCGACGTGATGATCGCCGCCCTCCTGGGTGGCGACGAGTTCGGATTCGCCACGGCTCCACTGGTGGTGTCCGGCTGCATCATGATGAGGGTCTGCCACCTCGACACCTGCCCGGTCGGCGTGGCCACTCAGAACCCCGAGTTGCGCAAGAAGTTCACCGGGAAGCCGGAATTCGTCGTCAACTTCTTCGAGTACATCGCTGAGGAGGTACGCGAGTTGCTCGCCCAACTCGGATTCCGATCGCTCGAGGAGGCCATCGGCCAGGCCGAGTGCCTCGACATCGCCGATGCGGTCGCCCACTGGAAAGCCGACGGCCTCGATCTCACACCGATCCTGCACGTGCCCGAACTCCCGGAGGGAGCGCTCCGCCACCAGGCCACCGGACAGGAGCACGGCCTCGAAGAGATCCTCGACCGGACCCTGATCGCCGAGGCGGCACCGGCCCTGGCCGACGGCTCGGCGGTCGCCATCCGAACGGAAATCGGCAACGTCGACCGCTCGACCGGGACGATGCTCGGCTACGAGTTGACCCGACGGTTCGGTGGAGAGGGTCTCCCCGACGACACGATCACGATCGACCTCAACGGTTCAGCCGGCAACAGTTTCGGAGCGTTCGTGCCCCGGGGCATCACGCTGCGCCTGGTCGGCGACGCCAACGACTACCTCGGAAAGGGGCTCTCGGGCGGGCGCATCACCGTCCGGCCACCCGAGGACTCGCCCTTCCGGGCCGAAGAGCAGGTCATCGCCGGCAATGTGATCCTCTACGGGGCCACGGGCGGCGAGGCCTTCATCCGGGGCGTGGTCGGTGAGCGCTTCTGCGTCCGCAACTCCGGTGCCCTGGCGGTTGTCGAGGGCATCGGCGACCACGGGTGCGAGTACATGACCGGAGGACGGGCCGTCGTTCTGGGCCCGACCGGACGCAACTTCGCCGCCGGCATGTCGGGAGGCATTGCCTTCGTCCTCGACGAGGACCGGTCCTTCGCCAAGCGGGTCAACCCCGAGATGGTGATACTGGAAGACCTCGACGAGGATGACGCCGACTGGCTTCGGGATGTCCTGGCCCGACACCAAGCGGAAACCGGTTCCGAGGTGGCCGAGCGCCTGCAGGGCTCCTGGCCCGAGGCCGCCGGGACCTTCCGGAAGGTCATGCCGACGGACTACCGACGGGTACTCGAGGCAGCGTCTGCCGCCCGTTCCGGAGGACGCGACGAGGTAGAGGCGATCATGGCCTCCACGAGGGCCTGAGGAGCCGGCCATGGGCGATCCACGCGGCTTCCTCAAGCACGATCGCGTCCTCCCGGAACGTCGGCCGGTTCCGGTCCGTCTCCGCGACTGGAGAGAGGTCTACGAACCCTTCCCGGAGGACGATCTTCGGAAGCAGGCCAGCCGCTGTATGGACTGCGGCATTCCGTTCTGCAACGACGGTTGTCCGCTCGGCAACCTGATCCCGGACTGGAACGACCTCGTCCACCGGGAGCACTGGCGCCAGGCCAGCGAGCGCCTGCATGCCACGAACAACTTCCCGGAGTTCACCGGACGCCTCTGTCCGGCTCCCTGTGAAGCCGCCTGTGTCCTCGGCATCAACGAGGCGCCCGTGGCCATCAAACAGGTCGAGGTCAGCATCGTGGACCGTGCCTGGGAAGAGGGCTGGATCCTGCCGCAACCTCCCCAGGAGCGCACCGGTCGGCGGGTGTCGGTGGTCGGCTCCGGCCCGGCCGGCCTCGCTGCCGCCCAACAGTTGACGCGGGCCGGACACGACGTCGTGGTATTCGAACGCGCCGACCGCATCGGTGGACTCCTGCGCTACGGGATCCCAGAGTTCAAGATGGAGAAGAGGCACCTGGACCACCGGCTCGCCCAGATGGAGGCCGAGGGCACCGAGTTCCGCACGAACGTCGAGGTTGGCACCGACCTGTTGGTCGGAGACCTGCGCTCGGACTACGACGCCGTCGTCCTCGCCTGCGGAGCCACCCGGTGGCGTGACCTCCCGATCCCCGGCCGCGAACTCGACGGCGTCCACCAGGCCATGGAGTACCTCCCTTGGGGGAACCGCCTCCAGGAAGGCGACATCGACCATTCGCCGATCGACGCATCCGGCAGGCACGTCGTGATCATCGGCGGTGGCGACACCGGCGCCGACTGCCTGGGCACCGCCCACCGGCAGGGAGCGGCCTCGATCCACCAATTCGAAATCATGCCCCGGCCATCCGACGACCGGCCCGACGCCAACCCGTGGCCGACCTGGCCGATGCTCTACCGGGTCTCCTCCGCACACGAGGAGGGCGGCGAGCGGGTCTTCGCCATCGACACCGCCGAATTCCTCGGCGAGGACGGCCACCTGACCGGACTCCGGACCCACCGGGTCGAGCAGGCCTTCACCGACGGTCGGATGTCATTCGAGCCCGTCGAGGGCAGCGAGGAGGTGTTCCGGGCGGACCTGGTGTTCCTCGCCATGGGATTCACCGGTCCGGAGCAGGGAGCCCTGACAGAAGGGCTCGGCGTCGACCTCGATGCCCGAGGCAACGTCGCCAGGGACGTCGCCTACGCCACCAACGTCGACGGGGTGTACGTCTGCGGTGACATGGGGCGAGGCCAGTCGCTGATCGTTTGGGCCATCGCCGAGGGGCGCTCGTGCGCGGCAGCGGTCGATCAGCACCTCATGGGAGCCACGGACCTACCGTCACCGATCGCCCCGACCGCAGCGCCCCTGCGCTGAGACGCCCGAAGTTCCTAGAAGGGCAGCGCGTCGATGAAGCCGAGGGCGGCGTCGATAAAGCCGAAGTCCTTCGGGGTGGCGAAGTGGTCGACGCCCGGGAGCAGCACGAGCCTGGCGTCGGGAAGCGCATCGAGCAGTGGCTCGGCCGGCCCGGCATCGTCCCGTTCGCCGAGGACGACCAACACAGGCACGTCCACTGCCCCAAGCAACTCCGCAGTGAGGGGCCCCCGGTCGGGTCGCTCGAGGAACGCCGCCAGGGCCTCCCGGTCGGCGTCTTCGGCCTCGGGAAGGCGCGCGAAGTAGGCAAGTTGCGGGTGCTCTGCCTGACCACTCCTCACGGCCTCGACGACCGCCTCGGTCCTCCAGTCGTCAGGCGCCATGAGTCGGGCGCCGACGCCCGCCGCCACGAGGCGGTTGAAGCGACCAGGATGTCGGGAGGCCAGGACCAGGAGCGTCCGCGCCCCGTACGAGAAGCCGATGGCGTCCACCGGTTCCTCGGGCAGCGCCGCCATGACATGTTCCTCGAGGTCCCGGTAGGCGTCTGGGTCGTGCGGCTTGGGAGCCGTACCGTGCCCGAGGAGGTCCACGGCGATGAAGTCGCGGCCGGCGTCCTCGAGGAGCGCCGTCCACCCGTTGCCGACCCAGGTGCTGGCGAAGGACGTGCCGAAGCCATGGAGTAGGAGGACGGGCGGTTCGGACACGGGAGGCGATCCTACTTGGGCGGGAACGCTGCCCCGGGTGCCGCTGGACTCATCGGTACGCTGCCCGGGTGAGCCCACAGCGCCTGCTCCTCCTCGTCGGCGTTCCCCTCGGCCTCCTGATCGCCTTCCTCGCCCCGGCCTGGACCGGCTACGACGAGCACACCCACTTCGCCCGGGCTGTCGACATGGCCGGCGGATCGCTGTTCGCCACCCACGAGGAGGGCCTCGGGACACCCATTCCCGCCAGTTACAGCGAGGACACCCTGCTTGTGCAGCAGAACTGGGTGGACGGCAATCCGGCATGGACGGTGGCATTGACCGGTGATCTCCTTGGGAGTAGCCCGGACGGACGGACCGTCCATGTCGACCTCCGACCGACCAACGCGTCGCCTCCGGTGGCATACCTGCCTGCGGCGGTCGGAATGCTGGTGCCCGTCGCCGTCGACGCCCCGGGAGTCCTGGCCCTGTGGGCGGGACGGATCGCCAACCTGGCCGCCTACCTGAGCCTGGCGGTCCTGGCCGTACGGACCGCCTCGGCGTTCCGCTGGACGCTCGCCGCCCTCGCCCTGCTCCCGATGCACCTCACCCTCGGCGCGACGATCTCACCGGATGCCCTCACCACCGCCGCTCTCTTCCTGGTCGTGGCCCTGTGGACGCGGGTACGGGCCGACGAGGAGATCCCACTGTGGCTGCTCGTGTCGGGAACGCTTCTTCTGGCGCTCGCCAAGCCCCCGTACTTCCTCGTCCTCGCCCTGATCCCGGTCGCCGGCTTCCGTCGCCGGACGCCCGAAGGGCGGTTGGCAGCCAGGGTCGGCGCCGGCACACTCGGCCTCGGACTCCTCGTCACCCTCCTCAACTCCGCCACCAAGTACCAGGCCGTCACCTCCACGATGGGCTACGGAGACCTCGCCCTCCAGCCCGAAGTGCAGCGTGAGCGCCTGTTGGGTGACCTCCCGGGCTTCGTGTGGGCCTCGGTCGAGACCTGGTTCACCGAACTCAACCACTACGTGCAGGACTGGTTCCGAAACTTCGGCTTCTTCACGTCACGCCTGCCGGCAGCGCTACCGTGGCTGTTCCTCCTCCTGCTGGTGGCTGCCCTGCTGCGCCTCGACCGGAAAGACTTCAGAGGCCTCCGGGGGCCCGACCGGTGGCTCTTGGGCCTCGGAACTGCCGGGATGATCCTGGTGTTGTTCAGCTCCAGTTACGTGTACTTCACGGACCACGTGGCCTACGACACGATCGGCCAACAGATGGCCCGGTACTCGGCGCCGCTCCTCGTGATGATGCTCCTCGCCGGAGCACCGCGACGACTGGTCCGGACCCTCGACCGCCTTCCCGAGGAGATGGCACGCCTCGTCCTCGCCGTGGTCCCCGTGCTTGCAACGGCGTCGATCCTGCTGACGTGGCTGGTGACGGGAACCGCCGACCGCTACTGACGCTCCGGGGGGTGGCCGGCAGGCCGAACGGCCCGTCGCGCCAGCAGGGTCCGGATCGCCTCGGCCAGGGTGCAGAGCACCGCCAGGACCCCGATGACGTGGTACTGGTCGAAGAACGTCGGCCAGATGAAGTCGCGTGGGTAGCGGAAGCGGACCTGGTCGATCACGACCATGAGCGCGGCGGTCGCCATCAACACGGTGGCCAGCAGGGGAAGGATGCGACGCCAGCAGCGTCCGGCCAGTACGAGACCCATCGCCACGCCGAGCAGGGGAGCGGCCATCGGCCAAGCCGGCAGGTTCGACCAGGCGCCGACGGCGAAGACGACGCCCACCATGGCGGCAGTCCGGTTGCCGGTGACCGCCAGGCCGCCGCGCGGATCGACGAGGTGGACTGCCGCCTCGCCCGTTCCCTCGTCCCTGCGCCCCCTCCGGGCCAGGGCCAGGCAGAGGAACACGGCGAGGAGGGAGACGAGTAGACCGATGCGCACGATGCGCTGCGGAGTCCATTCGAGGTGGAGCGACAACTCCCCCTCGTGGCCAGCGGGGTCGATGAGCCAGCCGTTGGCGTAGCCGTCGACCAGCACAGGTGCCGCCGGGACCTCGATGGCATCCGAGGAGAGTCGCCAGCCATCGGAGAAGCTCTCCCCGAGCACCAGCCAGAAGGGAGAGGGCGACGCCGCTGCGACGAGGTCACGGCTGGTCTTGCTCCAATCCACGACCCTGACGGTGGGAAGGCTGTCCGATGCAGGGGAAGCACCGCTCCCAACGGAGCGCACTACAAGGCGGTCGATGTCGATTCCCGTCGACCTTCCGGGTGCTACCTCGAGATGGTGCTCGCCGGCGTCGAGTTGAAGTGCCGGGCCGCAGGCCTCGATGGCGATCGCCGTCCGCTCCAGGGCATCGTCGACAGATCCGGTCATCCGCACCGGTACCGATTCACCGTCCAGGAGGATCAGGTCGTCAAGACACGAGACCGGGAGGAGCCGGTTGACCGGGGGCACCGGGAGTCCTTCGATGTCAATCAGGCCAAACGGGAGTTCGACGGGAAGCCCCGAATACCAGTCCATGGTCACCTTCTGCTGGACCACATCTATGCGAATCGAGAGCTCCGAGACCTCGACATCGGGAAGGTCGACCTCCAGTCGCCGCTCCCCATCGGTTGGTGGGGGGAGTGGTTCGAAGTGGTAGGTCCCGAGTGTCGCCTGGTCCCCGCTGATCGCGACGACCGTCGGAACCGAGTGGTTCCCGTCATCTCGGAAGCGCAGCGTGAGCGGGCCGACTCGTTGAGGTTCCAGGAAGGAGAGGGTGATCTCCTGTCCGTTCTGTCCTCCGAGGGCCGGCTGCCAGGACGAATCGTCGTCTCCGTCGATGGCGGAGACGGCGCTCGAGCGCACGGATCCAGCAAGCGATGAGGTGGCAGAAGCGGTCATCGGCCAGGCGTCCGCGCCGAGGAGCGCAGCGATCGTCTCCGGGGAGGCATGGGCCGAAAGCCTGGATTCGCCGGACAAAGCGAACGTCCGGTCCCAGGGCAGGACCAGGGTGCGGTCGAGGTACTCCTCGCCGTCCGTACGGACCGGATCAAGTGGATCGGACCGGAGACGGGTGAGGAGTACGGCGAGCTCCTGTCCGTGGTCCGCGTCAAGCAGGTCCGTCAGGTCGGTTGGGAGGGCGATGGTCTCGTCGGACGACACGCCGGGCACCCCGACCTCGGCGAATCCGACCCCGCTGTAGCCGAAGTACCACTTCGGGTCGCCCTCACTGGTGGCCATGATCTCGATGTCGAGGAATGACGTGGAGGAAAATCCGAGTGGCACGACCTGTCCCGACGAATGTGACGGCTCGCCGAGAGCCACGTCGGTGCTACCCCCATCGTGGTGGATGCGGACATCGGTGATGGTGCGGTTCTGCCCGTAGGTGACCGCCTGCAGCAGCGTCACGCTCGGAACGGGAACCGGTTCATCGAACTCGAGCAGAAGTCGTTCGCCGCGAGCGTCGGCGAATGCCGACACAGACCATGCGGTCTGGAGATCGCCGTCGACGGCGAGGAAGGGCCGGGCTGAGGGAATGAAGGTAACCGGGTTCCCGTACGCGGTCGCCGACGCGCGGATGCCCTCCTGGAAGGCCACGGTCTGGCTGCCCTGCAGGTCGGGGAAGGCCTCCAGTCGCTGGTCGGTGGGATCGTCGGCGAGCGACACCTCATCGAGGCGTTCCGTATAGCCCTGGGTCTCCCTGATGGTTCCCCAGCGCTGTCCTCGCTTGCGGTTGGTGTCGGTCAGGAGAAGCAGCGCGCCCGACTGGTTCGCGACATCGGGCGACTCGGCGAGTGTGGCACTGAAGAACACGGGCCGACCCGGTTCGAGGAAGCCCTCACCGGCGGCGGCGACCAGTCCCTCGGCATCGCCGGCGATGACGACCGGGCGGCTCGGGTCGGCGGCCCGGAGGATTGGGCTGGACTCCTCGAGGGCAAAGACGGCGATGGCCGGCGGCACTTGGGCGCCGGGTGGCCGGTCGAGTGTGTGTTCATCGACGAGCGGCCGCTGGGGACCGGCCACGTTCGCCAGGCCGTCGCCAAGGAGCGTCGGAACACCGAGTCCGTCGGCCGCAAGCAGGTTGGCCCAGATGTCGGGAGGACGGGGTGTGCGGTAGCGCTCGTACTGCAGGTCGCCGCGGAAGACGATGTCGCCGACGCCCATGAGGTGGGCGAGGGGTGCCAGTGACCCGGGATCGAAGCGGCCCTCCTGGATCTCGGTGTCGAGGGCGATGAGCAACGACGCTGAGGCAGGGGTTCCGAGCGGGACCAACTCACGGGCCACGTGTCCGCGCTCCATGAGCCCCGGCAGGATCGGATCGACGGTATTGCCCCAACGGTGTGCGGCGAAGTCGCTCCCGGGAACCTCCAGGACCCGCGTCTCGTGGGGATCGGAGACGTCATCCAGCGACGCTGCCAGCGCCAACCAGTGGGTAGGAACCTCCTCGGGCCGCTCGAGGTTGTCCCCCAGGAGTTGCCCGCGCCACAGCGGGGCAAAATTGGCGAGGATCGCCAGGCAGAGGATCGCGGCAAGGGGCTCGCGGAAGCGGGGAATGCGTCGCCCGAGTGCTGCCGCCCCGGCGCCCAGGAAGACCGATGTCGCGAGCACCACGAGCGGAAGAGCGCGGGGTGTGCTGCGCATCGCCAGGCCGGCGTCCGTGGTCGTCCACGCCTTGAAGACCTGTCCGAGCGGCGAGGGAGCATCGAACGGATGGGCGGCAGCGGCGGCGAGCATCCCGACGCCGAACAGCAGGAGCAGATGGCTCCGGTACCGGAAGCGCGTCACGGCAGCCGCCAGAAGGCCGAACAGCGGGAGGGCGAAGGAGAGGGGAAGCGCCCAACGCGTGTATGCGTAGGCAGGCTCGATCCAGGCACCGAGCTTGTCCTGGCCGTAGAAGAACCAGTACCCCAGCCCACGGAACAATTCGGGGGCGGTTGCGGCGTCGGCGATCACCTCGTAGGTCTCGGTGAGCCGAAGGGTGGGGAGGCCGTAGGCGGCCTGGGTCCGGAGCCCGATGGCCCACCAGATGGAGGTTGCGAGCACGAGCAACCCGATTCGGCTCGATGCGCCGAGGGCCCTCCGCCACGCGACCGTGCCCTCGGCGACGCTCCATGCGATCCAGAGCACCGGGCCGAGGCCGACGAGGAGCAGCGATGTGGCGTTGACCCCACCGATCGTGAGGGTGACGAGGGCGAAGAGCGCCGGATGCCGCCATCCCGGCGTCCGCAGCGCCCGGACCGTCAGGGCGAGCATCCACGGGAGTCCCGCCCACGGCAGCAGGATCACGGAGATGCGGGCGATGTAGTCGAGGACGTAGGGGCTGAGCATGTAAGCGAGGGAGGCGACGAGGACCGGGGTGCCCCGCCAGCCGATGGTGCGGAGGAACCAGCGCAGTCCAAGGCCTGCGGCCAGCAGGATCGAACCCAGCCAGAGGCGCTGCACGACCCAGTCGGAGAGGCCCAGAAGGTCGCCTGCTGCGAAGAACGGCCCGACGGGCCAGAGGAAGCCGAGGTTCTGGTGCGTGACCGTGCCCATTGCGAAGTCCGGCTGCCACATCGACGAAGCGTCGGAGAGGAGGCCCCATGGATCGAGCGTCAGGTAGGGCTTGGTGTCGGCCGCCACCATGCCCCGGTGGGTGAGGAGGAGCGGCAGGTAGGCCAGTATTGCCAGCAGGGCCACCTGTCCCCGGCCAGCGTCGAGTTGTCGGAACAGACGTGCGCCGAGTCGACGCAAGCGGGGATTCACGAGCCCAGCGGCGCCGTCGAGGCGAGGACCCGGAAGGCCTCGGTCGCCGTCCGGTCCCAGTCGTATCGGGCGGACCGCGTGAGTGCCGCCAGGCCGAGCTCCGAACGCCGCTCGTCGTCGGCGAGCAGGCCTGCGAGGTGGTCGGCCAACTGCCGATCGTCGTCGGCGAGCAGGCCGGACACGCCGTGTTCGACCGCATCCTCGTGGCCGGGGATCCGCGTCGCCACGGCGGGGGTCCCGCAGGCGGCTGCCTCGGTGAGGGTCATACCCCAACCTTCGCTGGACGAAGCGCTCGCCACCACCCATGCCCGCCGGTAGGCGGTGACCAGTTCGTCGTCGTCGACGTGCCCTCGCAGGTCGACCCATGAGTCGGCGCCGAGTTCGGCGATGACCTCGCGCAGTTCCTCTGCGACATAGCCCTCGCCGAGGATCTCGAGCCGGGTGTCGGGGACCGTCCGCCGGACCTCGGCAACCATCCGGATCAGGGCATCGAAGCGCTTCGAGGGCATCAGGCGGCCTGCTGCGACCACCAGCGGCGTCGGGAAACGGGCGGCAGCGGGCGAGAAGCGGGAATGTATGCCCGGTTCGACGACGTGGACTCCGTGCCCCGGTAGGTGGAGGTCGCGTATCAGCGAGGCCCTCGAGGACTCCGAAAGGGTGACGATCGGCGTGTTTCGGTAGCAGGGCGGCGCTATCCGGCGCTCGAGGAAGGAACCCAGGCGGGCCAGGCCGGGGGAGAGGACCATGGGCCACAGCAGTTCGTGGTCGTGATGGAGGAAGGCCATCCGGGGCTTGGCGGCCCAGAGTGGCGAGAAGAAGGGCACACCATTCCAGATCTCGACCAGGGCGTCGCGACGCCCGTGGGCGCCCAGAAGCTCCGCAGCAACCGCCCGTGGAAAGACGAGGTAACGACCGGCCCGGCGGACCACCCGGTAGCCGGCCCGGCGGGTCGAGGTGCGGTGGCCCGCCGCATGCGAGGTGCGGAACGTGACCTCGAGCCCTGCATCGGCCCAGCGACGGGCGACTTCGTGGGCATGGACCTCGGATCCGCCGGCCTCCGGGTCGTCCAGGTCGCGCCAGGCGAGGACATGGATACGGCGAATCCCCGAGGAATCGATGAGCGCGTCGAGGCCGCCTTCGGGCAGTTCATCGGGGGGTCGGGGTGGAGCCGCCATCGTCGGCGGATCGTACCGGCCCTACCCGGTCTGGTCAGGGCACGAGGTGGTCGACGCCGGTGACAGCAGGAGCAGGAGCCATCGGGTGGCAGACTCGGGCCGCCCATGTTATTTCCGACGATCACCTTCGCCGTCTTCCTGACGCTCGTCCTGGCCGCCCATACGGTGCTCCTGAAGCGGCCCCGGGCCTGGAAGACCACCATGCTCGTTGCCAGCTACGTCTTCTACGCCTGGTGGGACTGGCGCTTCCTGACGCTGATCTGGATCTCGACGCTCGTCGACTACGGGACGGGGATCGCCATCGACGCCTCGTCGGACCCGAGGCGGCGCAAGGCCTTCCTGATCGTCAGCCTGGCCACGAACCTGGGCATGCTCGGCGTCTTCAAGTACGCCGACTTCTTCGTCACCGAGTTCGTGAACCTGATGGCCGACCTCGGCATGACCGTGTCGGCTCGACCGCTCGGGATCATCCTCCCGGTTGGCATCAGCTTCTACACGTTCCAGACGATGTCCTACTCGCTCGACATCCACCGGGGGACACTTCGCCCAACCCGCGATCTTCGAGACTTCGCCCTTTTCGTCGCCTTCTTCCCGCAACTGGTGGCGGGACCGATCGTCCGGGCCCGGGACTTCCTGGAGCAGTTGGCGACGAACGAGCGGGCCCCCCTCGACACGGGTCGTTCGATGCAGTTGATCCTGGGTGGCCTGTTCAAGAAGGTCGTGCTGGCGGACGTCCTGGCGACACGCCTCGTCGACGGCGTCTTCGCCGATCCCGGTGGCGCCACCGGCCTCGAGACGCTCCTCGCCGTCTACGGCTATGCGCTTCAGATCTACGGTGACTTCAGCGGCTACAGCGACATCGCCATCGGCCTCGCCCTGCTCCTGGGCTTCCGGTTCCCCGAGAACTTCGACCAGCCGTACCGGGCTGCGTCACTGCAGGAATTCTGGCGACGCTGGCACATCAGCCTGTCGACGTGGCTTCGGGACTACCTGTACATCGGAATGGGTGGCAGTCGGCGGGGGAAGGCGCGGACGTACCGGAACCTGCTCGTCACGATGATGCTCGGCGGCCTCTGGCACGGCGCCGGGTGGACCTTCCTGATCTGGGGGCTGCTCCACGGCATCGGGCTGGTTGTCGGCCGCATCATCCGGGACCGTAGGGGGGAGGCGCCTATCAGTCGGCTGGGCCGCTTCGTGCGCGTCGTCGCCACCTTCCACCTGGTGTGCATCGGCTGGGTGTTCTTCCGGGCTGTGGACCTGGAGCGGGCGTTGGAGGTCTTCGGGGCCCTCGGGGGATCCTGGACCTCTGCACCGTCGCTGGATGGGGGAGTGGCGGCACTTCTCCTACTCGGACTCGTCCTGCAGTTCGCGCCACGGGGCCGAACGGACGGCTTCTGGGCTTCACTCGGCAGGGCGCCGGTCGTGGTCCAGGCGGCGGTCGTCCTGGTGACGATCCTCGGCATCGACCTGCTGGGCCCGGACGGCGTCGCTCCCTTCATCTACTTCTCCTTCTAGCCCGGTCGAGAACCCAGGGCGCCGGCCGGGCCCGACTAGAGGTGCTCCTGACCAAGGGGTTCTCCCCGCAACCGCGCCAGGCCGAGGAGGAGGACGACGACAGTCGGGGCAAGTCCCAACACTCCGCTCCAGTGGCCCAGAAACTGGAATCCCGCCCAGGTCACAACGAAGCCGGAGGAAAGTCCTGCGACCGCCCCCGATGCGGTCATCGCCAGGTCGGCGAGGCCCTGGACCTGGACCCTTGACTCGGGCGGGAAGCTCCCGGTGAGCAGCGCCGATCCGGCGATGATTCCACAGCTCCACCCCAGTCCGATCAGGAAGAGCCCGACGTAGATCCCGAGCGAGTGTTCGGCCTGGGTGTGAGCGGCCAACTCGGCACCGATGAACAACAAGACGCCTCCGGTGGCGAGGACCGGCCTGGGTCCGAGCCGGTCGGCGAACCAACCGACGACGGGCGAGAAGGCATACATGCCGATGACGTGGAGCGAGATGACGAACCCGACGATCTGGAGGTCCTGGTTCCCGTCCCGCATGTGCAGGGGCGTCATGGTCATGACGCCGACCATGACGACGTGGCCAGCCACCATGCCGAGGACGGCGAGGCGCCCGGAGGACGAGCCGGCGAGCATGCGGACCGAGGTCCGGAGGCTCTGGCGTACCTCTGTCGGAAGCCCCACACCGCCGGCGAAGACCAGGGGATCAGGAACCAGGCGCTGCCAGATGAAGAGTGCCGCTCCGCTGAACAGGACGATGCAAAGCAGGTATGGACCGACCAGGGGTGGAAGGCCGATCAGGTCGGCGGCCCTGGGTGCCGGACCGAGGCCGATCGCGGGTCCGAGTACGGTGCCGAAGGTCGACGCCCAGACAAGGCTGCCGATCGCCTTCGCCCGACCGTCGTCGTCGGCCAGGTCGGCGGCGGCGTACCTGGCGGCGAGATTCGAGGCATTGCCGGTGCCGATCCCGAGGATTCCCAGTATCAACAGGGGATACCACCCGAGTAGGGCGGCCACTGCGGCCAACACCGACCCTGCGCAGGCGATCAGGTATCCGACGACCAGGCCCGGACGCCGCCCCCGCGCCGCCATGAGCCGGGCCAGGGGGACAGCGGAGAGGGCCGCACCCGTCGTCATCGACGCAGCTGCCATGCCACCCAGCCATGCGCTGCCGGTGATGTCCTCGCCGAGCACGGCCGCCGAGGAATAGCCGGCGCTCATCGCCGCGCCGGCCGGGAGGATGGCGACCATCAGGACCGCAAGGGTCCGACGTTGCACGGTGGCCCGCTCGGATGCGTCTGGCTGCTCCACGTCGGGCACCGGGGGAGCGTACGGCCGGCGTCGGGTCCGGGCACCACAGCGGAGGCTACGGTCGCGCTCGTGATCGCCAGCCCGTCCCTGCAGGGGTGAGTTCCCCCGAATTCGCCTGCTTCGATGTCGAGACGACCGGCCTCGACGCGGGTCGGGCACGGGTCATCGAGGTGGCGGTCGTCCGCATCTCGCCCACCGGAGAGGTGGTGGGGGAGTGGACGACGCTCGTGGATGCCGGCACCCGAAACCTCGGAAGGACCGACATCCACGGAATCGAGCCCGAGTGGCTCGATTCGGCTCCGGCCTTCGCCGAGATCGCCGGGGACCTCGCCGATGCACTCTCCGACTGCATACCCGTCGCCCACAACGCGGACTTCGACAAGCGGTTCCTCGAGGCAGAGTGGGAGCGGATGAACGGCGGGCCGATGGGCCTGGAGGCCCTCGACACGTTGGCTGTGGCCCGCAGGCAGGGGCTCCCCGGGCGCCTCGGCCTGCTCGCCGAAGCCCTCGGGGTCGCGTTCGGGGAGGCCCACCAGGCGCTCGACGATTCCCGGGCCCTGGCCGGGGTGATGGCTGCCTTCCTCGAGCGGGGAATCACATTGCCGACCGTGCCAGCGTTCCAACGGACGCTGTTGACACCGATGCCCTCCGGCCGGAAGGAGTTGCGACCCCGACGCAGTCAGGTGCCCGGGGGCTAGAAAGAAGCGATGCGCCGAACGGGCATTTGCCTCGTGGTGACCATCTGTGCCCTCCTCGCGTCCTGTGGCGGCGGCGAGGACCTCCCGGCGATGCGCAACCTCGGGTCGACCACGACGACGCTGCCAAGCCGGGGTGCCCCCGCCTCGGTCACCACCAGTACCACGACGATGCCACCAGCCTCCTCCAGTACCACGACCGTCATCCCTGAGGCCACCACCACGACATCGACCACATCCACCTCGACCACAGTTCCCGGAATGGCCGGCACGACATCGACGACGAGCACCACGAGCACCGTCCCAGAGGAAGTGCCCACCGTCCAGGTGGCCACGGCGGCCTCCCACGTCGTTCTCCTCGAGGCCTTCCGCGACCCGGCGGAAGGCGAGTCGTGGTGGCTGTTCCCGAACCCCGGGCCCTTCGACGGACCCCGGGTCCTACTGGCCGCAGACGTGACGAACCCGGACTGGGTCCAGGTGCACCTGCCGGTACGACCCAACGGCAGGACCGGTTGGGTCCGGCGCTCGGACGTCGTCCTCTCGACGGTGACTACCCGGATCGTGGTGGAACTGGGGAAGCGGCGCGTCACCGTCTACGACGGCAGCGAGGTGCTCGTCATCGCGGAGGCCACGATCGGCGCACCGGAGACGCCCACACCGACGGGGACCTTCTATGTGAACCAGGTGCAGATGGAGGTCGATCCGGGCACCGAGCGGGGTGCCGGCCTGTTCGGCACCTCGGCCTTCTCGGAGGTCCTCGACATCATCGACGGAGGAGAGCCTGCGGTGGCGCTGCACGGTACGAACCAGCCGGAGCTGTTGGGAGAGGCTGTCTCCCGCGGATGCATCCGGGTCGCAGACCAGGTGATCGAGTTACTGATCAACCTCGCGCTCCCGTTGGGCACGCCGGTCGAGATCCTCGCCTGAGCACGCTCGTCCGGGCGAAGCGCTTCAGTTAACCGATGGATCCTCGGGATATTCGGCGACCCGGCCGAGCAGGCCCTCCTGTCGGGCCAGCACGCGCTCCCAGAGCCCCTCGGGGTCGTCGGTGAGGACGTCATCGGATTCGGCCTTGAGGATGAACCAGGATCCATAGGCCAGCTCGTCCTCGAGCTGCCCGCCCGTCCAACCCGCATAGCCGGCGAACAGCCGTACTGCCTCGACGCCGGGTACCTCGTCGGGTTTGCGGTGGAGGTCGAGGATGCCGACGCTGCCGAACAGTGGCGCCAGACCGTCAGCCCCGTCGTCGGGTCCGAGGGCGACGCCTATCACGGAGTCTTCCGACACCGGGCCGCCCTCGTGGAGGAACCCCGGTGGACGGAGTAGGTCGCCCCAGTGCGGAACCGCCTCGGCGCCGCCGACCAGCCGGGGGCGGTTCAGGACAATGCCGAGCGCCCCCTCCTCGTTGTGCTCGATGAGCAGGATCACGGTCCGGTGAAAGTTGGGATCCGGCAA
>Ga0315334_10000092_pt1 | contig 57634 bp, 64 predicted proteins | sample M150034915metaG_FD_205555 | JGI IMG/M metagenome (GOLD analysis project Ga0315334, IMG submission 205555) | Ammonia-oxidizing marine archaeal communities from Monterey Bay, California, United States - M1 500m 34915 | ecosystem: Environmental > Aquatic > Marine > Intertidal zone | place: USA... | reverse complement strand
ATTTTTTTTCATATCTAGAAATACCAATAATAAGAGGAATAAAATTTAAAAAAGCCAAAGCGAAATTATCATTTGGATATTTTTTAAAATACATATAATTAACAAAGAAAGTCGTTAAAGTAACATGACCAGAAGGGAAACCAGGTTCTAACCCAACAAACCCACCATTATTAAAACTACTACAATTACAAGCTTCTTCTGGTCTTAAAAAGATTTTTTCATAAAAACCTTTTGTAAATTTTTTAATAAAAATTTGTACGATAGTTAATATAGTCATACCGCATATTAATTTATATTCTCTATTAAATAAAGAATAAATATAAAATAAAATCGGACTCAAAGATATAAAATCATATATTATCATTATAAAATATATATTATAAGTAATTAAATTATTTTTGATAATATTCGGAAAAACTTGATAATTCATTTAATTTTTTAATTTCCTCATCTAAATTATTATTTAAATTAGGAGAATCATTATTAATAAGATCATCTAAATCGCTCATTAAATTTTTATTTAATTTATTAAAATGTTTATTAATATTTTTACTTTTATTATGGACTTTTAATTTATTATTATTAGTTTTCATTAAATCTGAAGTAATTTTTTTAAGATTATTTTTAATTAAATCATCCCAAGAGATATATAAAATATTAGGGAAATTAAATTTAACAAGAAACCCTTTTTTTCTTATAGAACTAATGATAAAAACTGTACAAGTTTTTTTATTATATAAAGGGAAACCAAAAATATAATTAGGAATTTCATAAATTAAGTCCGTTTTTTTTCTTTTATTAACTAATTGTATTTTATTATAAATTTTGTTTAAAATTTTGTTATAAACATCCAACTTTTTTTGTTGTTGTTTATATTGATCATCAATGAGAATATTAATATCAAAATCAGACATATTATATATAATAATATTATAATATAGTTTTTAATAAAATTATAATAAAAGTATAAAGTAATTAAATTGAAAACACTAAAACAATATAAATGATAAAAAAAAAAAGAGGTCGACCAAAAAAAAGTGTAAATAAAAAAACAAAAAATAAAAAAGAAAATTTATTAAATATCAAACAATTTGAAAAAAAGAATATAATGAAAAAAAGTTTATTAGTACATTTACCAATAAATATAGCATTAATAAATGAAGAAAAAAATAATGTATATGAGAAACATTTTTTTGATTATAATAATAAAATAAAAGAAATTAATACAGAGCCAGAACCTTATGATGATAATTTTGAATCATTAATTCAAGAAGAACAAATATCTATAAAAACTCAACAAATAGAAGTAAAGGAAATTAATTTATATAATAAAAAAAAAAAAATAAAAAAAAAAATTTATAAATTAATAAATTTTATAGATTTAAAAAATATTATAGAAGAACAACAAATATGTTGTTGGTGGTGTACTTATCAATTTGATAATTTAGCATGTGGAATACCAATAAAATATGAGAATAAGAAATATCATGTAAAAGGATATTTTTGTAGTTTTAATTGTGCATTAAGTTATAATGAAAATGAAAATATAGATTATTTAATAAAACAAGAAAGAAGAAGTTTATTAAATTTATTGTATAATCAAATGGACCCATTATGTTATGAAATCATAAAGGCGCCAAAAAAAGAATGTTTATTAAAATTTGGAGGAATATTAACTATAGAAGAATTTAGAAAAAATACTAAGGTTTATAAATTAACTTATCCACCAATATTACCATTAATACCAGAATTAGAAGAAATAGAATTAATAAAAGATAATAAAGATATAACATTAAATAAGAATATTTCTCATCGATTTACGAAAAAAAATAATACATCATTAGATAATTTTTTTTCTTAAAATTAATTAAATATAATAAGATATAATTAATTATAATATGGAATATAATTTAACAAATCAAAATATGGGTATGAATCAAGGAAATCAAAAGGTTGATAATGATTTAACAAATTTATCAGAATCTAGTTCAGATTTTGGTGCAATGCAAAATAATCAACAACAAATACCTAATCAACAAGAAAATTTTGATAATGAGATGAAAGATAATCAATCAATTTCATCATATGCAGGATCAGATTTATCACCCGAAGAAACCTTAAAAAAGAAAAGATTATTATTATTTAAATTAAAAAGATTACAAAAAAAAAATTATCAACCATCAAGATTTTATGATATGAATTCATCATTAGGAGAATTAACAGCTGAAGTAGAAAGTTTAAAAAGAGAAGCAAATTTAGATCAAGGTACTAAAGTTACAAAAAATGCATTAATATCAATATGTTCATTATTAGAATATGTTAATAATAAATTTGATCCATTTGATGTAGTTTTAGATGGATGGTCAGAAGATATAAATGATGATGTACAAAATGGAGAATATGATGAAGTAATGGAAGAGTTATATTATAAATATTATGATAAAGTATCAATGGGACCAGAATTAAAATTAATAACAATGATTGGAGGTAGTGCAGTTAAATTTCATTTATCTCATACATTATTAAAAACAATGATTCCAAACGCAGATGCATTATTAAAACAAAATCCAAATTTAAAAAATGAAATCAATGATTTAATAGAAAAGAATATACCAGAAATGAAACAAGTACAAAATGAAATTGATAATTTAGGTAGAGGACAAGTCGGTGGATTAACAGGTCCATCAGAAAATGTCGAAGATATTATAGCAGAAATAGAAAAAGAATCATTAAATAATCAACAAGAAAATCATATTATGAGTCAAGTAAATAATCAAGGTGGGACAGAACAAGAAATACGATTTTAACAAATATAAGAAGGAGGTGATTTAGATCTTGAGTTTATAAAATTTAAATCCATTTGTAAAGTATTTTCAATAAATTCTAGTTTTTTATTTAAAATATTTTGTGTAGTATTAATAGTTTCAATTTTTTCATCAACTTGTTTCTTAAAATTATTTAAATCGGTGTTAAGTTTATTTATTAAATTTAACAAATAATTTAATTTTCGTTCATGTTCTTCTAATTTATTAGAATTTTTATTGATTTTATTATGTATTTCTTCTTCAATAGTCATTATATACTTTCTTTTCATTTTATTTTTAAAAGAAATATTCATTTCAATTTTAAAATATATAAAATTGAATACTTATATATCGATAACCCTAAATGAAATCATCTATGGCTATGAAAAAAAAAAATACTATAGCTAGTCAAACTCAAGAGTGGTATGATATACGAGAAAAAAAAATATCAGCGACTAATGTAAGTACCATTATTGGAATTAATAATTTTAAAACAAAAGAAGAATTATTATCTGATAAAATTTATGGTTTAGATAAAATAGATAATATTTATACTAAACATGGGAATAAATTTGAAGAAATTGCGATTGATATATTAGAGAATCAATTAGATATAACAATCGATGAAATTGGATTTGGTTTATCAGAAAAATATAATTTTTTAGGTGCGACACCTGATGGTATAACAATATTAAATAAAAATATTTGTTTAGTAGAAATCAAATGTCCATTGAAAAGAAAAATTAATGGCATACCTTCTTTAAATTATTATTGTCAAATGCAAACACAAATGGAAGTTTTTGATACAGAAGAATGTATTTTTTTTGAATGTAATATTGAAGAAATGACAAAATTAGAATATAAAAAATCCAAAGATAAAAGTAATATGGGATATTATAAAATAAAAAATATTTATTGGAAATTAAAAGAATCATCTTTAAATATTATCAAAAGAGATAGATTTTTTTATGAATATTATATTCAAGATTTAAAAGATTTCTATAAAAATTTAGAAATAAAATTAAATCAAAAAAATAAAAAAAGTCGGAAAAGAAAATATTCTGAAATAAATAGCGGAACTCCATTAACACCTCCTAAAAGAAAATATCAAAAAAATAATGATGGAAATAGAGTTAAAAAAAATGAAAAAAAATTTTTATTAACAAAACAATATTTAAATCATTATATAAGAAATAATAAATGTGAAGTATGGTTAAAATATTTTGGTAAAAAATATTATAAAGATTATTGTGTTGATAATAAATTTAGTAAAGAGATATTAAATAAAAGTATTGAATATAAAAGAAGTTTTTTAAAAAAAATTAAAAATATATGTGGACAAAAAAATTTAACTTATGTGATTATACCTTTTCATTATGAATATAGTGATTATTTAATAGAATACACAAAAATTCAAATGAAAAATAATATCGATGTAATTATTAATCCATATTTTTTTGAAGAAAATATGGGATTATATTCAAATCCTACATTAATTATTAAAAATCATTCAATTAAAAAAATTTTTCCAAATGTTATAATAGATAATACTGATTGTTATATTTTAATTAATAGAGTTATTAAAAATCTAAAATATATTGATTTGGGTAAAAATTTATCAAATAATTCAATAAATCGAAGTTATATTTTAAAAAATAATTTTGATCATTATGTCTTAAACAAAAATCAAAAAAATATTAATTATAAATCATATATTATTGGTAATAAATGGCATTATACCGAAGATAAAATCCAAATTGAAAGCGAAGAAGATGATGATTTTAGTAAATTGGGAATAATAAATTTTTCACATCGTGAAACTAGAAAATTAATATATAAATATAATAATTGGTTAGAAGATATTAGATATAACGATGATAAATATATTATATTTAATGATAAAAGTTATTCGCCAAATTATTCAACGAATGAACAATCTGAATGGTTAGATTTTAAAAAATCAATATTAGAAAAAAAGAATGATTTGGTATTAATATATGGAATTGGTGAAAAAACTAAAAAATTATTTAATAAAGATGACATATTTAGTTGGAAAGATCCAAAATTTTTAAAAAATATAAAAAAAGATAAATATAATTTAGGAATAAATAAATGTAATATAATTCAAAATATATTAGAATTAAATAAAACAAATAAATTAGTTTATCCATTAATATTACCAAAAGAAACAAAAATTACATTAGAAAAAGCTGATTTAGAAATTTTTTGTGATTTTGAAACTTTAAATAGTTTTTTAGGAAAAGAAAATCTAACTTATTTAATTGGAATGAGTTATAAATATAAAGATGAAGAAATAAAATATGAATACTTTTTTGCTAAAAAAGATGATAGTGAATCAGAAAAACAAATATTTGATGATTTTATTGATAGAATTAATGAATTAGAAGAAAAATATAATTGTAATGGTATGGTTTATTGTTGGTCAAAAGCCGAGGTTGGCTTTTTAAGAAATTTCAATAAAAAAAACAATTATAATTATTTTATTGATTTTATTGATTTATTAGAAATTTTTAAAAAAAATTGTATTTTAATTAAAAATAATATTTATGGTTTTGGTTTAAAACATTATGTCAAATCTATGTTTGATCACGATATGATTAAATTAAATTATAAATTAGAATGTGATAGTGGCGATAAATCTATTATATCAGCTTTAAATTATTATAATAAAAATAATATAGATGAATATTGGAATTTAATAAAATATAATGAAATAGATTGTACAATTATGTATGAAATATTAACTTATATTAGAAATTATTATAAAATTAATTAAAAAATAATTTATATTTATATAATATATAATTATTATGAATATAATCGGATTAAGTACAACCTTAATTATAATACTATTTTTACATGTATTAGTTAAAAGATATTCACAAATGGAAGAAGATAATAAAGAAATAATTGAATTATTTAAAAATCGATTAAATTTTAGTAAAGCTAATGATACAGAAGCTAAAAAACTTATTGATGATGATAAACAATTATATAATAATTTTCAAATGGAAAAAATTGAAGATGATGAAGGTGTTGATATTGAAAATGATTTTTCCTTATTAAAAAAAGATTTACTTAAATATGTTAATGGTGCTCGTAATATGTTTGATAATAGTTTATTTGATAAATCAAATGAAGTTAATCATAAAAAACATCAAAAAAATAATAATAAACCAAATATTCAACAAAAAGAATATGAAAATTCTCAAGAATCTTTAATCGAACATCCTTTTAAACAACACGGTATGAATTCATTAGATGATAGTTTAAAAAAAAATATTGAAGAAAATAATAAAAATAGATATTCTAGTTTAGATTATAAATCATTTAAACCAGATATGTGGGTTTCTGAAAATGAAAGTAGTATGAATGGTGGAAAATTAGATCCCAAATCAAATATAGCTGCTTTTGATAGTATGGAATCTTATAATTATATTTTAGAATCTAATAAATAATTTAATTTCATTAATTTTAATTTTAATAAGATTTAAAAATTTTATTAAAATTTAAAATGATTACAAGTATTATAAAAAATGAATTCTAGTTCCGTAGCAAAACAAGAAGAACCAATTTTAACTGAAAGCAAAAATCGATTTGTTTTATTTCCATTACAAAATAATGAAATTTGGGAAATGTATAAAAAACATTTAGCTTGTTTTTGGGTAGCTACGGAAATTGATTTATCTCAAGATCTTAATGATTGGGAAAAATTAAAAGATGACGAAAAACATTTTATTAAATATGTACTCGCTTTTTTTGCTGCTAGTGATGGTATTGTTTTAGAAAATTTAGCTGATAATTTTATATGTGAAGTTAAATTACCTGAAGCTAGATGTTTTTATGGTTTTCAAGCTGCTATGGAAAATATTCATTCAGAAACCTATAGTTTATTAATTGATACTTATATTAAAGATAAAAAAGAAAAACACGAACTTTTTAATGCTATGAATAAAATACCTTGTATTCAACAAAAAGCTAATTGGGCTATGAAATGGATGAATAAAAAATCTGCTTTTGTCCAAAGATTAGTTGCTTTTGCTTGTGTTGAAGGTATTCATTTTAGTGGTTCTTTTTGTGCTATATATTGGTTGAAAAAAAGAGGTTTAATGCCTGGTCTAACTTATTCTAATGAATTAATTAGTCGTGATGAAGGATTACATACTGATTTTGCATGTTTATTATATAGACAAGCAGTAAATAAATTAACAGACGAAGAAGTTCATAAAATTATCAAAGAAGCTGTCAAAATTGAGAAAAATTTTATTTGTGATGCTTTGCCTTGTAAATTAATTGGTATGAATTCTGATATGATGGCAACTTATATTGAATTTATTGCTGATAGATTATTATATGAATTAGGTCATTCTAAAATTTATAATGTTGAAAATCCTTTTGAATGGATGGAATCAATTTGTTTAACAGGTAAAACAAATTTTTTTGAAAAAAGAGTTAGTGAATATCAAAAATCTGGTGTAATGAATTCTTTAAAAGAAAAAAAAATAAATTTTAGTGTCGATGAAGATTTTTAAAAATAAAATATTTTTATATAATATATAAAAATAATGAGTAACTTAAAAAACGCAGCTACTATAATGGATGATATTTTTAAAGATTCAGGATTACCAAATTTTTTTTCTAAACAAGGTTTTGCAATTGTAATTGGTTTATTAGGTACTGGTATTGGTGCTTATGGTGGTATGCCAGCGCCACCAAAAACATTTGTCAAAGCTGTAGATAAATATCCACTTTTACAATGGTTTTTAGTTTATGTATTAATTTGGCAAGGAGCAGGTGGTTTTGATGAAAAATTATCATTATATGGAACAATACTTATATTTGCTATATATAAAATAATGATACATGCTGAAAGACATTGGGATTTATTATATCATTTAGGTTTAAATGAAAAAAGAAGAGCTCAAAAAAAACAAGAAAATGAAGATGAAGATTTAAAAACTAATAGAAGAACAAAATCTAATGAAGAATTATTAAAAAAAGCAGAAGCTAAAGAAGATAAACCTTTAGGTTGGTTTTAATCATAATTAACTAATTAAAATAATTTAACAATTAAAATTTATAATTCTATATATTTTAATTATGACATTACAACAAGATCCAGAATTCGTACAAAATCTCAAAGAATACTTGAGTTTAGACAAAAAAATTAAAGATTTCAAAGGTGCTTTGAAAAGATTAGAAACTAGAAAAAAAGAATTATATGGTAAAGTTCATCAAAAAATGATTATTAAAAAAGTAGAAACATTAAAATTACCAAATGGAGCAAAATTAAAAAATTATGTAAAAAAAACTAAAGAAGGATTAACAAAAGCATATGTTCAAAATAGATTAAAAATGTATTGTGACCAAAATCAATTAAATTTCGATGAAGTAAATGATTTTCTTTATAATAATAAATATAGAAAAGTTACTGAAACACCAGCTATTAGAAAAACTGCTCCTCCGAAAAAAAAATCTTAATTATTAAAATAATTATATAATAATGTTTTAAATTTTACATCTTCGATATCTATTACATTATAATTATTATATTCATTTACAATAATATAAAAAAATTCATTAAATTCGGGATATAATATTATTTTAAAAAATTCTAATGAACTTGTAAATTTATTAAATTCTTTGAAATTCATATCTGAACAATATGATAAAAAATTATCCATATCTTCAAAATAATTATTATAAAAATAAGATTGTAAAAAATTGAAATTTTTCTCATTTATATTTTTATCAATTTTTATATAAATATTTTTTTTTTTAAATAAATTTTTAAAAAAAATATTGTTTTTTATTTTTTCAGTTTCAAAAAATATTTCATAATCTGTATTATTAAATTTAATAAATTTAAAATTTGAATGGACATAACTTAATATAATATATCTTAAATCATATAATATATTATTTTTTTCTATTTCATTTAAATTTAAATAAAATATGATTTTTTTATAAATATATAACATTTTATATATTATTATTATTAAAATTGATTTAATTAAATTTTTAAATATACAATAAATAAATAATCATGACTAAACAATATTACGAAGACTTCGTCCAAGAAAATAAATATGATTTACGACAATTATATACAATTTTAACAGAAAGAGTTGAAACTTCATTAAAGTTTGAAGATTTTTGTCGTTTTGTTTATAAAAAAACATTATATATGTTTTAAAAAATTAAATATATAATTATATATATGAATGACTCATTCAAATATATATAATGCTTTAAGATTTTTCGAAGAAAAAAATAATTTATTTATTCCTACCGATATTAAAAATTTAATTTCTGAATATATTCCTTTAGATATAAAATATAAAAAATGTGATAATTGTAATTTTTATGATTTTTATAATAAATATAATTTTTATGAATGTCAATTATGTGAAATGGATATAAGAAAATATTATTGTTTTGAATGTTCTAAAATTTGTGTTACATGTGATAATTTATATTGTCAATTTCATAAAATAGATTATCATCATATTTGTATATATTGTAATAAAAGAAATATGATAAGAGAAATACAAGGAAAATATACTACATATTATTAAAATTAAAATTGATATTATTTTTTTATTAAAAATGTCTACTACTTATATTAAGAATCAAACAAGAATAATCGCGTGCGATTTAAATGAATTAGAAAAAGAATATAATAATGTTAATAAAATTAGTGAAATTATGTTTATTTATTTATATCAAAATTTAGAATTTCATGATGTATTTTTAGCAACTTTATTACAAGATGGAGAACCATTTGATCGTAAAGGTTGTACTGGTTATATTAATTATTTAAGATTTTATTTAGAAAATTTAAATGATTATAAAAAAGTCAATAAAGTAAGTAAATTCGTAAAATATTTATTATGGAATAAAAAATCAACAAATATGAAAAAAAGAGCATTAACTTATTAAATTAAAATAACTAAAATTTTTAGTTATTTTAAATTTTTATTAATATATTAAGAATTGTAAAATTAGAAAAATTATTATTATAATAATTATGGACTTAATTACTATAAGCTAATCCACCCATACCTGACATAATTCTAAGGACATTATAATTAGTTGCAAATACTTTTACGACTGGGTTATCTAAATCAGACATGTCTGATGAGATAGTTAATTGTAAAGTTGCATTGTCGATACGAGACATGTTTGCTGAACCTGATGGTTGTTGTTCTTCTGGTTTTAATGCGAAAGAATAACAGTTAATTCCGGTTGCTGGGATATTTGAGTGATGTTGGAAAGGTTGTACAATATTGAAGTATGAACCATCGCGTTCACTGAAACGATCATGACCGTTTAATTGTAATTTTGCTTTTTCACATGGATTGTTTCCTGCTGCTGCATCTGCGAAGTTTGATGCTTGTAATGAAGAGTCTTGACATACCCAGATTAATTCTTTGACTGGATGGTTAAAGTTTAATTTGACTCGGTTTGAAGTTCCTGATAAAGATTCATCACCAGTGTATTGTAATTGTTCAATTAAATATTCGTGGCTGATTTGAGCGAATCTTCGGCGTTCTTCAGTATCTAAGTAGATATAATCTACATACATTGATGCTGATGTGATTGAACCGGTTGGTGCAGTAACAGCTGCACATAAGTTTGCTAATGCTTCAAATTCAATTGCGAATTTAACTTCGTGGTATTGTAAAGCAATTAATGGTAAAGCTAAACCGGTATGGCGACAGAACCAGAATTGTAAAGGAATAATACATGATCGTGCTTCTTCATTATCTCCACCACCTTCAATCATTTTTGATAGATATTTTACTGATTTTCCTGCTGGGCAAGATAATGATGACCAGATTGCTAACCATGCACCGTAGTGTTTGTCGATTCTTTGACCGCCAATTTCTACTTCACATGATTTCATTAAGTAGTGACCTACTTCTGCGATGTATGAACCATCAGATTGTGCTGGTAATTCAGCGTTTAAGTAACATTTGGTAATTAAGTCACCGTTTCGTGAAACAGTTACTGAAACTTTTTTTCCGAAATCTGCTGAACCGTTAAAGGTTTGTTCAATTGATTCCATTGAAAAGTTTGTGTGTCTACGATAGACAACTTTGAAAAAAGTGATTTGTGGATTTCCTGTAAGATAGATATCTTGAGCTCCGTAAGCTACTAATTGCATAAGACCGCCTCCCATTTTTTTTTATATACTAAACAAATATATTTATTAATTTAAACGGCTAGTACTTTAATTAAATTAATTAAAAGAATTTAATTAATTTAAAAATAAATTTAAAAATTAGAGTTAATTAGTACCATATCGACCAGATCCAAAAAAACTATTTGGTGTAGTCATATGTTTCCACAAAAAACAATCTCTCCAATTAAAAAAATTGGCTCTTGTATTAGTTTCTCTTTCATTTTGTCTAACAATATACATAACATAACAGAATGCGGTTGAATTACTCATTATAAGGATTTTTTATTAATTATATCTTATCAATTTTAATAAAAAAAAAGATATTATAATAATATAATAATATATTAATATATTATGAATAAATTGAATAAATTAGTTATTTCAAATATAATATTAATAATTGAAATATTATTTATAACATTATATTTACCAAAATCAACAAAATCATTTGATGATACATATATACAACAAATATTATTTGCTCATGGTTCGATTAATTATTTAAAATTGCCAATCATATTTATAGGAGCATTATTATTAAATCTTATTATAAATAATATCAAAACTAAAATAAATTATTTATTGTGTTTTTTATTATTATCATTAGCTTTATTTATATTATTACCATCACATTGTCCTTTAGGTTTATGTTTTTATTCTAATCCAAAGATAGTAAATTTAAAACAAACAGAATATATTAATTTTTTTGCTCTCGGAGATATACAAAATTTACATCATGTTCATCAAACTACAGAGAAAGATGGTTTAAAATGGCACAATCGTATATATGCGACGGAATTATATATAAATTCAATTAATCAACTTGTTGAAGATATGAAAAAAAATGATACTAGTAATATGAATATAGATTTAAATGAAAATCAAAAAAATTTATTTTTCAAAATAATACAAGAAGATATTCAAGGTGTTATAAATGTAGGAGATTGTACACAATTAGGAAATAATATAGGAAGTATGACAGGAAAAAATGATGTAGGAGCTTATGAATATGCTTTTAATAATAATCCAGGAGATAATGGACTATTAAATATACCATCATTCGAAGTATTGGGAAATCACGATTACGATATTTTAAAAGATCCAGAAGGATGGTTAGGATTTGCTAAAAATCTTTTATTATTTGAAGGTAATCCATTAGTTAATATGCAATTAAGAAGAAATAAAAAAAGACAATTTATAACAAGTAAAGATAAATATGGTAATTATGCATTAGATATGGGAGATTTACATATAATTTTTATTAATGTTTGGCCAAGTAATGAAAGATTATTAAATGGAGATCCAACTGGATCCTTAGAATTTTTAGAAAATGATTTAAAATTAAATCCAAATAAGAAATGGTTATTTGTAACACATTTTATGCCAAAAGTTGATAAAAGTTTTGATGAATTAATAAATAGACATGAAGAAACAAAAAGATATTTAAAAGAATTTGGTATAATATATGAAAAATATAAAGAAAATTGTTTAGGAGTAATCTATGGACATTGGCATATGCGTCAAATGCGTTATTTTGAAAATGTAGGTTTACAACATTATAATGTACCAGGACCAGCAAGTTATTTATCAAAAATAGCAGAAACTAGAGAAAGTATAAATAAAATAAATATAGAAATACCATTATTTAGTTATATAAAAAGTACAAAAAAATTAGAAAAATTTAAAATAAATATAAAAAAAATAAAAAATATTTTAAAATTTAATATAAGTTCATATTAAAATGAATAAAAAAATTTACGATAAATTTGGAAAAGATTGTGGAAATATAATCTTAAATTATAAAAAAGATTTAGATGAGTATGAAATATGTTTAGATAATTATAAAAAAATGTTTTCAATGTTATTTGAAGAAACATATTTATGGAATTCAAAGGGATATAATGATCTTTATAATAGAGAAAGAGTGTTTAGAGTATATGATAAATTAACAATAACACAATTTCTATATTTTTTAAAATATTATATTGTTGAAGAAGAAAAAGAAATATTAAGTTTTTTTAAATTTCGAATAACTATTCGTGATAATTATAATAATTTTAATAAAGATTATCATCTGACAAATAAAAAATATAAATTTAAAGATTTTATAAAATTAGAATATTATAATTGGTTAGAAATAAAAACTATTAGAAAAACTAATAAAAATGAGTTAACATTTAATTTGCATGATAATTATATTAAAAAACAGAAATTATATCAAAAAGTATGTTCATCGGTATATTTTTGGTTTAAAAATAAAATAAATAGAAATTAATCATGAATAATTAATCCATCATATTGTTCATCAATATAATCTAAAATATCTTCTAATGTATTTCTATATTTATTATCAAAATTAAATCTTTCATAAAATTCTTTTCTTTGATCAACATGATCATCATGAAAATTATATTTTTTTTTCATTTCATTATAATAACTTTTTTCAAATTTCATATCATAATTTTTTATATCATAAATTGCTTCTTTAAACAATTTATAATTACATTCTTTCATACCTTTTTTCATTTTTTTTCTATATTTTCTTCTTTTATATTTACCTCGTAAATCATTTAAAGTAAAAACAGAAGCTACAGCTATAGCTCTATAAGTAGCTGCTAAGCCAGCAGCGGTTACAAAGGTTAAAATCACAGCCATTTCAATACCACTCATATTTAATTATATATATTTTAACAATATTTTAAAATTATATTAGTAATATCTTTATAAACATCATATTCGTCATCTAAAAATTGTTTTAAAAATTTATATAGAATAATTCTTTTAATAAATTTAAAAATTTTAGTACCATAATATTTTTCAATATTATAAAAAAATACAAATTGATTAGTAACAATATTTTTCTTTTTAACAAATTTTATTTCAGCATTATAATCTTGAATATTAATAAAAGAATTATTTTGAATATTAATTAAAAAACTACCATATTGTTTAAATTTATGACTAATATCTCTATGAATTTTTAAATAAATTAAATTTATTTTTTTATCTAATTTTTTATTTGAAATAATTTTTAATTTAATATTTTCATTAACTAAAAAATAAGGAAAAAAATCTAAATTATTAACAGGTAAAAAAGTATCATTTAAATTCTCTTTAGTTAAAATAATTCTAGAAATTTTTTTTTTAGTATTACCAATTTCTAAAAAAATTTTAAATTCCGTACCGATATCATAATTTGAAAAATTTATACCAGTTAATAGATCTAAGTTTCTTGGAAGTATAACAGTATTATTATAAAATGAAAAATTAGATCTTTTTTTAATAGTATTAAAATTTTGAATATAAAAAAAATAAAAATCAGTAAAATTATTATTACTATCAATACCTGAATTGGAATTTTGAGTATCTAAAAACATTTCCCCGGTTTCTCTTTTTAATTTATTTAATATTTTATATATTTTATTCCTATTAGTATAATAATAAGAATGGAAATCTGAATAATATCTTATTAAATTTAAATTCATTTAAATAAATATATATAAAGATAATATAATTTTTTAGTATTAAATTAAATTAAAAAACTCATTATATTAATAAATATAATAAGAATGAATAAAGATATTAGATTAACTGGGATGATTGATAATTTAAATAAAAAAATCAAAGAATTATATAAATATAAAAATTTTGTAGAATTAAATCGAAATAGTAAAAAATTATATGATAGATTTAATAAAATGCAGATGGATAATTTAATATTAGTAAAACATGTGAAAAATGAGAAAAATAATTTTGAATTATTACAAAGAGAAAATATAGAATTAAAAAAAGTATTAAATAAATTAAAAAATGATGGATTGAGTTACGAAAATAAGAAAAAATTTTATGAAATTAATTTAAAAAATAATGAAATTAATGAAAAAAATGATGAATTAAAAAATATAATAAAAAATAAAGAAAATAAAATTATAGAAATAAATAATGAAATGATAAAATTCAAAGATGAAAATGAAAACATCAAAATTATATTAAATCATTTTTCTTCCAATATTGCAAATTTTATAAATCAACAAGTAGAACAAAAAGAAACATTAGAAGTTTTAGAAGAAAAAGAATTAATAAAAGAAATTGAAATTAAAGATATAGAAGATATAGAGGAAACAGAAGAAGATTTAGTATCAAAAACAGAAGAAAGAGGATCATATCGAAAAGAAGCAGAATTAGGAGAATTAGAAGATGCAGTTGCTGAATTAGATGAATTAAATGTTAATTTTTTAAATTAAAATTTATTAAAAATTATAAACAAGTATGGATATAAAATTTTTTAATATAGAAGATAAAAAAATTAAATCTAAATTAAATAAAAATATTACAATTAATAAAGAATTATATTTTGAAACAATTCAGCTGAAATTAGGAATTGATAATATACATTTCGATAAATGGAAAATAATTAGAAGTATTTCTACAGATTATGAAATGATTGGTAATAATAGAATACATAATATTGAAGAATTAAAAAGATATAATATTATTAGTCGAGCTTATTATAAATTATGGGAAATATTAAAAAAATATGAAAATACATTTCAATTATATCAAAAAGGTCAATTAAATATAGGATGTTTAGCAGAAGCACCAGGTGGATTTGTACAAGCAATAATACATTATAGAAATAGATATTATAATGATAATATAACAGCAATATCATTATATGAAAATAATAAAAATATCAAATGGGGTTTCAAAACTAATAAATATAGAATAATATATGGAGATCCAGAAAAAAACCATGATGGAAATTTATATAATCCAGAAATAATAGAATATTATATAAATTCACATAAAAATAAATTAGATTTAATAACAGCAGATGGAGGAATGTTATTAACAGGTTATAAAGAAAATTATAAAAGTCAATATCATTTACAATTATTTTTATGTGAATTATATATTTCATTAAAATTATTAAAAAATAATGGAATATTTATTTTAAAAGTTTATGAATTATGTAGTCAAAATATGATAGATTTTATGATTATTATAAATAAATTATATAAAAAAGTCAATATATTTAAACCAAAAACATCAAGGGAAATGAATAATGAAAAATATATTATATGTCGTGAATTAAAACCGAATCAAGAAGAATTAATAAATGAATTAAAAAAAATAATAATTCATTTATGGGAAAATCCAAAAAAAATAATAAAAAGTTTTTTAACAAAAAAAGAAGTAGAAAATAATCAAAATTTAATAAAATTAATAAAAAGTATTGAAAAAAGAAATTTATTACGACAAAAAGAAAAATTAACAACCGCAATAATTTATAAAAATAAAACGAAAGATGAGTTAAAATTTTTATTAAAAGAAAAACAACAATTACATATTCATATGGCTTATAAATGGTATAAAGAAAATAATAGATAATTAATTAAAAAGAAATTTTTGTTTTTCTAATAATTCTTGTTCGCGTTTTTCTAATTCTTTTTCTTTTCTTATTAACATAGTTTCTTTATTTTTTAAAATATTATTTCTATAAATAATAGAAGAATCTAATTTAATTTGTAATTCTTCAATATATTGAATTTTTTCATTAACTTTATCGATTAATTTTTTTTCTATTTCTTTAGATTGATTCATTTTTATTTCAATATCGTGTATTAAACTAGTTAAATAAGTATATTTGATTTCAATTAATTTTGCGTGTTTTGATACTTCTTTTAAATTAGTTTTTCCTATATTTAAATTAAATTCAATGATTTTCTCTTCAATGAATTTACTCAATTCATTTAATTTTCTACCTTTTTTTTGTAATTCTAAATCTTTTTTAATTAAATTTTCTTCATCTAATGTTCGAAAAATATTCATTAGTAGTAAATAGTATATAATAATATTATATAATATTTATTTAATTTAACAATGTATATATTCAAATTTAAAATGTTTAAATGATTTGATTAAATCTATTGTATTTTTATTATCATCAATTAATTTAATTTTATTATATTTAGAAACTTTCCAATATTCAATTAAAACTTTTAATTTTCTATCAGAATCATTTTCTCCAGGATATTTGATAATTCTATCTCCTACGGCATAAATATTTTCTTGTTCAAGATTAAAATTCATTTGTAATTGATTTCTTAACCATATTGGAAGAATTTTTTTAATTGTTTCTTCTTCACCTCTTGCTGTTAAAATACCTAAATCCCAACCATCTCTAATATGTTCTTTGACTATTTCTAAATTATGTAATAATGGTTCAGCTTTCATAATAGAATCATTAATAATATTAGGATTATCAAAATCACTAAAATTAAAATGTTCTTTTGGATATTTTAATGCATATTTTTTATATTCATTGGGTGTTAATTTTAAAATTTTATTTTTAGAAAGATTCTTTTTAAAATAAATAAATATGTTATTTGCTGTTAATAAAGTATCATCAATATCTAAAAAAAAAATTTTATGTATCGGGGTAAGCATTAAAATGTATATATAGTAAAATGTATAAAATATAAATACTGATAATAATGAAAACGAAAATGGATATTCTATCATTCTTTTTATGTATTTATTAAATCATATTAATCAATTTTATTAAACATTATTAAAATTTTAAATTTTTTCAAATCATGAATTCCTAAAAATTTAAATTTTGTTTTTTTTTTAAAATCTTCTAAATTAAAATTATTAGGAATTTTAAAACAAATCATTTTACAAAATTTTATTGCATCATTACATATTTTTGATGAATCAATATTATTTAAATTTAAATTTATAGATTTTTTTTTTTTATAATCACGACCATCCCAAGGTAAATCAAAATATATAATATCTTGTGTTGTATTTTCAATAACTTTTAAACAATCATTATTATATATTGAATAATTTTTATAATCTCTATAAAGTTGAAGATTATGAGATAAAAAATTATATCGTATTTTATCTAATTCTATCGCATTAACATATTTAAAATTTTTTATAAAACTAATAGAATCACCACCAATACAAGCACAAGCATCAGTAATAGTAAAAAGTTTCAAATCTTCTAAATATTTTTTAAAAATATTAATAATTTGATAAGAAAGATGATGAGGAGTTAAACTATATATAGAAGTTTTATCTAATTTAATATTTTTAATATCATTATAGTTTTTAAAATCATTTTTATCAATTAAATAAGTCAGATATTTCCAATCTAATGTATATGTTACATTATGTTTATTAAAATATGAATATCGAGTAAACATTTTTATATTATTATATATAAATAATAAATTTTATTTTCTTTGGGTAATTTATAAATAGACAACATGTTCCCAAATCAATTAAAAATCGCATTAAAAATTTCTATAGTTATTTTATTAAGTTCTTTTTTAGCTGGTAAAAATATTAATGATACTAAATTACAAGTAGATTTAATTTATACAATTTGTGGTTTTATCGTAGCTGATTTTGCTACACAAAAATTACAAAAACAAATTAATCAAATTGATGAAAAAATTGGTAAAAAAGTAGCTGGTGATATTATTGGACCATGTGCTATGTTTTTAACTAAAGCAATCTTAGCAAGAAAACCAATTAATAAAGCATATTTATTACAAATAGCATTTGTTATTATTGGATTTGGATGTTATAATGTATTTGCAGCAGAAAAATTAAATAAAGCAAAAATTGATCAAGATGTTAAAGATATTATTGCTGATATTGCTAAACCATTCATTATGTTAATGGTAAGTGGTTATTTACAATCTGGTAAAAATCCATTAAATGCAGATGCAATTAGAAATGCATTATTTACAGCAAATGGTTTCGTAGCAAACACAATTGTTGCAAAAGCAACTGGTATTTAAGGAAAAAGTCAATTAAAACTAAAAAAATATAATATTTTTATATCTTTTTATGTATGAATATTTTAGAGAAATATAAACCTAAAAATTTAAATGAAATTATTGGACAAGATTATATTATAGATTTTTTAAAAAAAACTATAGAAACAAAATATTATAATAATTATATTTTTTATGGTTTACCTGGATGTGGAAAAACATCTACCAGTTTTTTATATGTTCAAGAATTATATGGTAAAGATTATTATAATCATATTTTTGAAATAAATGCTTCTAATTTTAGAGGAATAAAAATATTTAAAAATGAAATAAATAACTTTATTTGTAATAATAATAATTTAAATAAAACAATTATTTTAGATGAAGCTGATAATATAACGATTGATGCTCAACATTATTTATTTCAATTAATTGAAAAATCTTTTAATTTAAAAAATAATGTTAATTTTATTATCATTTGTAATTATATTAATAAAATTAATTTAAAAATTATAAATAAATGTATTTTATTAAGATTTAAATTAATTTCTAATAATTATTTAAAAAAAAAAATAAATTTTGTTTTAGATAAAGAAAATATGAAAATAACAGAAAATAATAAAGAAATATTAATAAAAAAATCTAATCATGATTTTAGAAAATGTTTAAATAATTTAGAACTTATTTTCATTAATAATTTCAAAATAATAAATGATAATAAAATAAATGAAATTTTAAATATATTATTAACAGAAGATGAAATAGTTAATAAATATAATAGATTAATAAAAATAATAAATAATAATAATATCAATTTGATAATTTTAATAGAAAAATTAACCAAAGAATTAATAAAAAATAATTCGGAAAACTATACTAAAAAAGTTTTTTGTCATATTTTAATTAATTTATATCAATTACAAAAATCATTATATTCAGATTATAATTTAAAAATACAACTCTATTATTTAATAATTATATTTTAAAAAATAAAAAAAAAATCTTTTATAAATATATAAAAATCATAAAATGAGACCTATGAATAAACCAAAACAAATGCCTCCAAAACCTGCTGGCGTAGTAGCACCTCCACCACAACCTAAAAAACCAGCTCAACCACCTTTATCAGGTTTTATTGCTGTTATTAGTATTGAAAATGGTGGTGTCAATGTACATCCAAAAATGCCACAAAAACCAGCATCAAATTTTTATGCTTTAAGTTTTGATAAACAATATCGTATTGATTTAGATGAAGAAGAAATTCGAGAAATGAATAGTAAAAAAGTAAAACCATTTAATACAAGAGAACCACAAAAAAAAGGATGGTTTAGTAAACCAAAACCAGTACAAACATCAGTAAATAAATTATTTGTAAACGAACAATATCATAAAGATTTAGCAGAAATTGAATTTGTTTCATTTCATCAATCTTTACAACAAGCAAGAGCTTTACCAAAAAATTCAGAAGCAAATGAAGTATATATTGAAGCAAGAACCTCAAATAATAAAAGAGCATTAATGAAAGGAGCCGGAAAATTCGGTTTAGCCTTAAATATGATTAAAAAACAAGCAGCAAAAATTGGTAATGCACTTAAAGGTCCAGCAAAAGAAATGGCTAAAGATGAAATTAAAAATAAATTACATGGTGGTTTCCCAGATCTTATTGGTGATGCCAAGAAATTAGTCAAATATAGTTTATATTTACCAGCAAATGGTTATAAAGCAATTCAAAATAAAGCAAAAGCAATTTATAAAGAAATTAAAGGAGGTGATCCCAAAAAAGCTAAAAAATGTTGTGATGATATTCAAAAACAATGTGCAAAAAAATGTAATAAACAAAAAGGTGGCGGATGTGGATGCAAAGGTAAATGTCATTGTAAAAAACCAGGACAATGTGGTGGAGGAAAAGAATTTAATATTTATTCTAAAGCAAACCAAGATTTTGGAAAAGAATTAAAAAAACAATATAATAAAAAAGCAAATCCATTAAAAGCACAAATCCAAAAAATTCAAAAATTTAAAAAACAACTTCAAAAATTACCAGCAAAAGATTTTGATAATAAATTAAAATCAAAAAAACATATGTCTAATTCACAAAAGAAAAAAGAAATGATTGATAGACAAGATAAAAAAATTGCAGATAAAAAACGAGCAATTAAAGATCATGAACAAAAAATTTATGGTCCATTCCGTCCTAAAGGTGGATGTGGTTGTAAAAATAAAAAACAAAAAGGAGGCAATGGAGGTCCCCGATTATTACAACAATTAAAAGCCCTCGACCCTACGACTTCAAAGAATGATTATTTTTCACGCGGACGATGGAACATAGAGGAAATGTTGGATGATTTAAGGGTCCTACAAAATCGATCAATACAGAATAAAAAGGGTAAAAAATTATTCGATCAATTAAGAGCCATCGACCCTACGGCTTCAAGTAATGATTATTTCAAATACGGACAATGGAACATAGAGGATATATTGGATGATACAAGGATCATACAAAATCGATTAAAATAAACATAGGATCATTCTAAGTTATATTTTAAATTAAAATAAATATATTTAGTAATTATATAATTTCTAAATATGAATCTCGATTTTGATATTTTTGAGGAATTTGAAAGTAATATATTCCAAAGATTTTCTAGTATTATTCTTTTTGTTTATTTATATTATTCTTTATCATATTACTTTATAACTGAAGATAAAATTAATAAACCACATATATTTTTTATTTTAATTTTAATAATATTACATTTAATACATATTATTTGTTTAAAAATTTTACATAAAAATGAATTAGTAACATATTCTTGGATCTTAGCAATGGCTCCATTAGTTTTATATTTATTATATACCAAATATAAAGAACGAGTTTTAATTAATCAAAAAAAGAAAGAACAACAAATGATGCAAAAATTAAGAAATCAAATGAATTTACCTGACGGACAACCTTTTATGAGAAATGCTAATCCACAAATGCCAAATAAACCACCACAACAACAATTTGGCCAACAAAATCCTAATCAACAACCTATTATGCCTCAACAACAACCCAGACCCGTTCTACCTATGGTTAATCGATTAGATGAAAGTCGTAATTTAGAAAATTTACAACAAAATAGAGCTAGTCGAATGAATTTAAATCAACAACAAAATCCTAATCAATTATCTGAAAGAATTGATCAACCAACTCAATTAATGGGTATGGATCCTTATTTTAATGGAATATCTAATTTTTAAAAAAAAAATATTAAATTTATATTATTATTTAAAATTACAATATAAATTTATTTCTTTACAATTCGTTTTAAACCTGATTTGAGTTTTTTATCAGAATATTTAAATCCTTTATTTAATCTTCCTGTTTTTTGATTAATTCCTTTATGTTTTCTTATCTTTTTTTTCTTACCACCTCCTTTTTTAAATATCTCATTATATATTTTTTGAGCATCTTCTTCGTTATCTACATATTTATCAAGAAACTGCATTTGTTTCTGATCTTTTTGGTTTGGTAAAAACATTGCTGTATATAATATTACTTGGATATCAGCCATCTTATGTTCTTTATGTAATTGTTTTTCTATTTTTTTTAAATTCATTTTTAGAATTGCTTTTTTATCATCTTCTTCTATAGCTTCGTATATTTCATTAAAACCATATTCATCATTATAATCAAATGTTTCTGTTCCTTGATCTCCTCTTGAAAATGCTTCACCAAAATGATCACTCATATCTTCATCTGTTTTTTTAATATTTGCTGGTTTAAACATTTCTTCTATCTCTTTTTTATTTTGTGATAATCCAAAATCAATTAATCTATATCTATTTTCTTCTTTAGAATATACCATATTTCTTTCTGCCATATCTTTATGATATATACCGGCTTTATGTAATAAAATTATTGCTTTTAACATTTGTTTTAAAAATACATTTTTGGTATGATCAATACTTTGGGATGGAAAATTTGGTTTACCTTGTTGTAATAATGCTCTTCCAAAGTTTTTCATTATGATATTTGTATTGAATTTTTTTGAAGAAGAAGCACAAGATGTTTCTAATGATGCTAAATATTTTTGTTCTGGATCAACCTTTTTAATCATTTTTAATTGTTTTATTTCATGTGTAGCCCATGTTTCTGATTTCATCATTTTAGAAATATAATTTTTTCTTTTTTTAAAATTAGGACAAGAATAATTAGGAGCATATATTTTACCAAATGTACCTTCTGCAATCTTTTTACTTCTATCTTTCCATTGTTTATACAAATTCATTATTTTATATAGTATTATATTAATAAAATATTTATTTATTATATAATTATAATAATTTATAATGAATAAAATTAATTTTAATCCTGAATTATGGGGAAATCACGGATGGGTTTTTCTACAACATGTAGCATTATCTTATCCTAATCAACCAACTAAAGAAATAAAACAAAATTATAAAGATTTTTATTATTCAGTCAAAAATATATTACCTTGTGAAACATGTGCTTTGAATTATTTAGATCATATTCAAAATATACCAATTGATAATTATTTAAAAAATAGAAATACTTTATTTAGTTGGATTATTAAAATACATAATGAAGTTAATAAAATTACTAATAAAAAAATGTTAAATGAAAATAAAATAAAACAACATTATTTAAATCAAAATAAACCAAGTTTTTATATTAATCCAAAAATAAAAATAATTGCTGCTATTTCTTGTAGTATTTTAATTTTATATTTAATAAAAAAAATATTAAAAATAAAAATAAAAATATCTTATAAAAAATAATTCAAGATGATATATCTAAATCTAAATCTAAAGTTTTAAATAATTTTTCTAAAGAAAAAGTATTTTTTAAATTTTCTACTACTCTATTAAATTTTTTATTTAAAAATTTAAAATATCTTTTATTCTCATTTATTGATCTTTTACATAATGGGCATTCTATTACATTATATTTCACACATTCCATATAACATTTTAGATGAAGTGTATGATCACATTGTAATATAACTTTGCCCTTTTTACCTACATTACTTAAGCATATAGGACAAATCTTATTCATACAATTCTATTGTATATAATATATTTGGTTAATTATTTTTAAATAAAATTTAAATGAAAAATAAATAAAAACATGACTAAAAACAATTTAAAAAAAAATTTTAAAAATTTTGAAAAATCAGTTGATAAAATGTTTATTGATATTTTAAAAGATATTTCAATTAGACACAATATAAGTATTGATGATTTGAAAAAACATTATCCAAATAATTTTATTGATCATTATGAACTTACAATGAAAAAAAAAGTAGTTGTTGAAGAAATTTAAATATCCAATAAATATTCAGATTCTGGATTATTATTGTAAAATTCTTCTAAATTACCACCGGATGAAAAAACACCTATGATTTCTTGATTAGTATTAATCGTTGCATAATTTAATGGTTGTAAAGTAAAATGATTATAATAAACTTCATTTGTTTTAGGTATTTCATCTTGAGTTATTTTTTTTTTAAAAAATATTGATTGTTCTTCTTTCATTTTTTCAAATTCTCTTTTTTTTATTTCATCAGTAATATAATAAACATATTTTTTTAATCTATAATCTTTATATTCATCTATTAATGATAATATTTTTAATATTTCTTTTTGATGATTGTATTCTAAAAATATTTGAAAGAGATCATCTGGGAATTTTATCATTTTATTTTATTAATATAATATATTTAGTTTAAAATAGATTATATTATCTATTTTAAACTAATATGAAAACTCCTAATTCTGTTATTGTTCTAAATTTATTTTCTAATTATATATTTTTACTTTTTTTATTAAGTTTTTTTTTTGTTATCTTTTGTTTTTTAGTTAATTGTATAAAATTTTGTATAAAAAAAATTTCTTAAATATATATATAATATATAAAATGTGTGATATTAATAGAAATAATAAAAAAGCAAAAAAAACAACTAAAAGAAATTATCCTAAATTACCAGAAAAAACTCTTGAAGAATGTATGTCTAGATATACATTAGTTAAAAAAAATAAATCTGGTAAACCATCCCTAAAAGAAACAGCCGCATATAAAGCACTATCTCCTTTTGGTACTTATCAAAATGCTAATGGTAAATATAATTATGGTAATAAATCATATTTAAGAAAAGCAGATTTATGCAAAGTTTTAATGAATCCTTCTTCATATTTTGAAAAAAATATTAAAGAATGTAAAAAAGATAAAAAATATCATAGAAAAAGACCAGCAAATAAAAAAAATAGAGTTAGACCAACACGAAAAGGTTTATGTCCTCCAAAAAGAAAACCAAAAAATGATAATTGTCCTAATGATATTAGTCCACAACATGTTCACAAGAGAGGTACTACGACTGATGTACCATGTTGTTATAAAAACCCAAAAAAAGATAAAAAAGCTAAAAAACCAAAAAAAGCTAAAAAACCAAAAAAATTAACAAAATTACAACAAATAATTAAAGATAGAGCAGAAAGAGCAAAAAAAAGAAAACAACAAGAACAAGATTCACCTGGATCTCCATACTCACCCGATAGTGCGTGGGAAGACAATTATTCTCCAGATTTTGATTTATAAAATAAAAATAAATAAATAAAATTGATAAACTATTTATTATAAGATTTCTAATAATATAATAAATATGACTAATAATAATATGAATACTTTAAGTCTTTTAGACCAAGAATTTAAAACAACTGATGAAAATGTACTTAAGGAATTTCAAATGTATCCATATGAATTAGACGATTTTCAAAAACATAGTATTGAAAAAACATTAAAAGGGGATAATTGTTTGATTACAGCTTCAACTGGATGTGGTAAAACTGCATGTGCTGAATTCGCGATGATAAATGCTTGGAGAAAAGGTAAAAAAACAATTTATACAACTCCAATTAAATCATTATCAAATCAAAAATTTTATGAATTTAAAAAGAAATTCAAAGATATATCATTTGCTATAATGACCGGTGACATAAAATATAATGCAAATGATGCAGATGTTATTATTATGACAACTGAAATTTTAAGAAATTTATTATATAAAAAACAATATGATGATTCAAAAATCGATTATAAATTAGATTTAAATATTGATTTAAAAAGAGATGTTGGTTGTGTTATTTTTGATGAAGCCCACTATTTAAATGATAAAGATCGCGGAAAGGTATGGGAAGAATGTTTCGTATTATTACCAAAATCTATTAATTTAGTATTATTATCGGCAACAATGAATAATGCATCCGAGATTGCATTATGGTTACAAAAAATTAAAGAAACACCTTGTCATTTAATTCCAAAAAAAGAAAGAGTTATTCCATTAAATCATTATATCTATTATACATCAAAATATCCAAAAAAAGTAAAAGATCAAGAATTTTGTAAATTACATAATAAGAATTCTAATAAATTAGTTCATATTTTGGATAATAATAGAAATTTCAATGAATTAAATTATCAAAAGATAAAAACATTAAAAACCCAAGATTATAAATATTATAATTCATATAATAATAAAATCATTGTGATTCAAAAATTAGTACATTTATTAGAAAAGAAAAAATTATTACCATGTTTATTTTTTGTATTTTCGAGAAAAAAATGTTTAACATTAGCAAAATGTATTGAACAATCATTAATAACACCGGAACAAGTTACAGAAATTAAAAAAATTATTAATTGGAATATTCATAAATTAGATTATCCAAAAATGTATTTAGAATCAGAAGAATTTCAAGAAATTGAGAAATTATTATTTAAAGGTATTGCAATTCATCATTCTGGATTAAGACCTGTATTTAAAGAAATCATTGAAATTTTATATTCCAAAGGTTTAATTAAAGTATTATTTGCCACAGAAACATTTGCAGTTGGTGTAAATATGCCAACAAAAACAGTAATATTTACAAGTTTACAAAAATATTCGGATAGTGGATTTAGATATTTAAATACGAGTGAATATTTACAAATGTCTGGGAGAGCAGGAAGAAGAGGGATTGATACAATTGGTACAGTAATTTTAATGGCTAATTTATTTAAATTACCAGAACCAACATTATTAAGATCAACAATGTGTGGAAATAGTAATAATATTATATCAAAATTTGATTTAAGTTACAAATTCATCTTAAAAATCTTATTAAATAATGAATATGATTTTAATAATTTTTTACAAAATACTTTAATGTTTCGGCAAAATAATAATGATAGTGAAAGAATAAAAAGACGATATGAAGAAGGGACCGAATATATAGAAAGATTACCAAAATTAAAGAGACCGAAAGACGATTATGATAATTATTATAATTTACAAAATAAAAATCAATTAACAAAAAATGAAAAAAAATATATTAAAAAACGAGAAAAAGAAGAATATCAAGAAGAATATAAAAATTATTTAGAACAATATGAAATAAATAATGAATTAAAATATTTAAAAGAATCAATGGATAATATTGATTATAATAATGTAATATATCAATCATTGAATAAAGTAATGAAATATTTACAAAATAATAATTATATTGAAGATGTCTCGGTGAAAGATATTACAAATGAGAATGTAAAAATCAAAGGGATAATTGCGAGTCAAATCAATGAATGTAATGAAATATTATTAACAGAATTGTTGGTAAATAATTATTTTGATGATTTAGATGATGGAGAAATCTGTGGAGTATTATCATTATTTTCGAATACATCATGTTTAAATGAAGATATGAAAGTGAGAGATGTATCAGTATTAGATATTGAAGATAAATTAAAAAATAAAATTAAAAAAATCGAAGAATTAAATAATAAATTATCAAAAGATGAAGAAACATTACAAATTTTCATCAATACAAAATGGGATCTTAATTTAGATATGATTGAATATTGTTATAAATGGTGTAAAGGATATAAATACGAAGAATTATATTTTGATAATTATAGTGGTAATTTTATCAAAGATATATTAAAATTAGATAATTTGATATGTACATTAGAAGTTTTATGTACAATTTTAGAAAAATATGATCTATATAATAAATTAAATGAAATTCATAGTAAAATATTAAGAGATATAGTTAATAATGAATCATTGTATATTAAATTATAAAATTTACTAAAATATAAAAAATATAAAAATATAAATGACTAAATATTATTCTCAGTTAGGACAAGATAAATTATTAAATGAAAAATATTTTAAAAATCAAAAAAATGGAATTTTTTGTGAAGTCGGAGCATATGATGGTATAACAATGTCGAATACATATTTTTTTGAGAAACATTTAAATTGGACAGGAATTTGTATCGAACCACGACCAGATTTATTTGAAAAAGTAAAAAAAAATAGAAAATGTATAAAAATATTTGGAGGAGCATATTCATCAGAGACAGAATTAGATTTTAATATGTGTGGAAGAGAAGGATTATCAGGTTTAGTAAAAGATTATGATCAATCACATATTCATAGAATTAATAGAGAATGTGCGGAACATAAAGTAATAAATAAAATTATAAAAACGAAATTATATAAATTAGAAACAATATTTGATATGAATAATATTACAGTTATGGATTTTATAACAATTGATACGGAAGGAAGTGAATATGAAGTATTAAAAGGAATAAATTTCAAAAAAGTTCATATTAATATCATTTGTATAGAAGATAATTATCCAGGAACAGAAAAATCAAAAAAAATAGTAGAACATTTAAAAAATAATAATTATATATTAAAACATCGTTTATATCAAGATTTTATATATGAACATAAAAATTTGAAATTTAGTTGGGAAAAATAAATTAAAATTTATAAAAAAAAATAATAAAAAATGATAACATTTTTTATTATTGGTTTAAGTTTAATATTTTTTTATATGATGATTGTCCTTTGTTTTTTAAAAACATGGTGTAAATATCTACGGAATCAATGTAGACATAGAGATCATAGAGATTATATCGAATTTAATAATAATATGATGCATATACTTGAATTTTATGATTAAGTAAAATGAGTTGTATCTAAAATAATACATTTCTTGCATTTATCTTCTAATCTTTCATTAGCTATTTCTAAATATTTCATTCTATCATATAAATTATTAAAACTTTGTTGATTTCTTATATCTCTTGTATGTAAATCTTTATTTTCCCCTTCTAAATATACAACTTTATTTATTAAAATTTCTACTCTATTTTCTAATTTATTAATTCTTATCTTATCTCGTCTAATTTTCTTCTTATTCCTAATATTTTTTTTATTAGTTGGTTTAATTGGTTTAATAAAAACTTTATTTCCAAATAATTTTGGAAAAAAATTTTCAAAAAAAGTCGTCATAATTTTAATATATCAATAAATCATTTTTAATTATTAATTTTCCATTTAATATTAGATGTATCAATATTATTAATATTTTTTTTTTCAGTATTATTAATACTAGTTTTATTAACAGTTTGATAATTTAAACTAACTTTTTTAGTTATTTTAAAAAATAATAAGAAGATAGAGAAAATAAATAAAGCGATTGTAAATTTTACAATAGTATCCATAATAATATATAAATAAAATATATATTTATAATATAATATTAATAATGGCATTTAATCCAATGGATATTTTATGGGGATTATGGCAATTTATAAAAGATTTATGGATGATTTTTACAAATTTAGATAAAATGGCTCAATTTACTAATTTTTCATTATTTTTAATTATTGCACCATATTTAGTAAAACTTATACCATTTCCATTTCAATATATGATGGCTAAAATGAAAGAAAAAAAGAATAAAGCTGCATTTGCAAAAAATTTAGCAGCATTTGATCAAAAAATAAATAGTCAAATAGATTCAGGAGCAAAAATAGAAATAAATGAAGAACAATATGGATATTTACCACAAGCAACAAAAGATAAATTAAAAAATATGAAAAAAGGAGGAGCAGGAATGCTATCAGTATTTATGAGTTCACCAGGAATAATGGAATATATTCAAACAATATTCTTTATAATATTTATATATTATTGGGAAAGAAGTGGAAAATGTAGTGAAGCAACAGATAAAAAGAGAAAAGAAAATGAAAATATCATTAAAGAGAAAGAAAAAATAACAGGAGATTTAAAAATTGGGAAAAAACAAAGAGATGAAGCTCAATCAAAAATTGATAATGCTAAAAAAACAATTAATAATTTAGGACTCGGTTATTCATTTACACAATTATTTTGGGATGGTTTATATACATCAATTATTCCAATGATATTTTATTTTGGTTATTATACATTCTTAATGTTTGTACCATTTGTAGGAATAGCATTAAAAATTGTTCAAATGATTCCAATAATAAATAAAATATTTGGAGGAACATTAATATATTTCTTTTATAATATAATGAGAAATTTCCGAGAAGTAACAAAAAGAAGTAAATGTAATTAAATAAAGTGTTTTTGTAAATAAAAATTTAAATTATTAAAAGTTAAAATATCTTTTTTATTTAAATTAAATAATTTTTCAATTTTTTCATCAAAAAAAATTCTATTTTTAATTATTAAAATTTTATTATCATTTAAAAAATCAAAAAACATATTATATATTTCATTAAAATTATATTTATTATTATTTGTAATATTTAAAAATATTTTAAATTCATCAGAAATATTAATATTATTTATAAAAAAATTATTTTTTTCTAGAAAAAATTTATTTTTTGTTTTATGTAATTTTATAATATTTTCAATATTTTCAAATATCATTTCTTCTTTTTTTTTTATATCTTTATTTATATTAATTAAAATATCAAATTCTTCATCTATTTGATTATTAAAATGCTCCATCTGTATATTAAATAATAAAATAATATTTATAACGATTTAAATATTATTATATAAATAAATTAAAGGTAATAATATAAAAATAATATATTATATAACGATGCCTCGAGTTAAAAAATTATTTGTTATAGAAAAAAAGAAGAAAAATAATAATAATCAATTAATTATGTTATACCAATCATTAATTGAGTCTAAATCTTCTTATATTGATAAATTTTTAAAAATAATAATAGAAAATAAAATAAAAATAATAATAATCGAATATTTTATAACAAATTATTCAAAAAAACATGAAATAATAATAAAAAGATCACCTAACGATTTTTTTTATATAAATGATGAATACAAAAATCAATTAAAATCATTTAATAAAAAATTTTTTGATCCTTATAAAAGAAATAATAAGTTTGAATTAGAACATAATAAACAGATTATTATAACAACGGTGGGACAAATGAATTTTTTTAAATGGGCAATCGAAAATAAAATTATTGATTATATTGAAGAACATTATAAAGAGATAATCAAAGAATATGCTAAATTTAAATAATTTGGATATTTTTAATATAATTTACAATACTATTCACATTATTATGAATAATATTATAATAATCTTTATTAGTATTAAAAGTAATATATTCTAAAAAGATAAAATCGTCTAACGGATGTTCTTTATTGTAAGCACAATATTTAATTATTTCATTATTTCTAATTTCTTTAGATAATAAATTTAATATACCATAATCTCCTTTATCAATTTTTAAAATTGTCTTCTTGTCATTTTTATTAGGAATTAGTTCAATTTTTTTATTTAAAAAATTCTCAATTTCATATATTAATAATGATAAACCTTTTTTTATAAAGTTTTCTTGATTAAAAAAAAATTCAATATTAAAACTATAAATAGGTTTATTATTATAATAAGCTTCTTTTATAATATAATCATCTTTATCTAATTCAATTAGAGGATTAATATTATCTCTTAAATTACTAGTAAAACCATAGATTTCATAATTTTTAATTGTTTCAAATTTATCTAAATCTGATTTATAAAATTTTAAATTTGATAATTTATTGCCTAAATTTATTTTATTTTTTAAATAAATTACTTTAATTATTTTGAAATAACAAATAGAAAATGGTCTATAATTTGTTAATTTATTCCCTGAATATTTTGAAGAATTCATTTTCATATGAATTTTTTCTTTCGGTTTTAATTGAATAATTAAAATATTTTTTATAATTTTACCTTCTCCTTTTAATATTTTTATATCATCTGAAAATACATCAAGGGGTTTTTCTGTTGTATTTTTTATAATTAATTCACAAGTCAAATTATATATCGATTTAATAGGTATTAAAGATATTCGATGTCTTAAAATTTCATTATTCATTAATGTATTATTTTCTACTATAGCAATATCTTTTTGATTAAAACAACTACCAATAGATTTAGAATATAATATTCTTCTTAATCCATTAATATAATGAGTATCTATATCAAAAGTAATATATTCATGTTCTAAATCATCAATATGTAATTTTTTAATCATTGTTTTGAATTATTCATAATTTCAATTTTAATAGTTAATTAAAATTGAAACATTATATATTAACAAAATGAAAAAAGGAGTAGTATGTAATTATTGTGGTATCGTTCAAAATCATTGTAACATAAAAAATGATATTTTAGAATCATTAGATATATTTTTAATACCTGATCTTAGTAATATCGTTATTAAATATTTAGAATGTAATAATTTAGAATGTAATAATATTCTTCATAAAAATTTATGTTGTGATTATATGTGTGACTGCGAAGATTATAATTGTTCTCATTTTGTTAGAGAATGTAGTTTAGTAGATTTACTATTAAATAGATTGGTATGTCTTTAAAAAATAAAATTTATTTGTTAATTTTATAATAAAATGACTAAAAAAATTACAGAATTTTCTAATAATCATTATACTTATATTAATCAAATATTTGGCGATTTAACAGTAAGAGATATTATTACAGAATTATGGACCAATAAAAATGATTGGAAATTAGTAGCAGAAAAAGCTGGAAATGAATTTGAAAACGGTTTTCATCATGTTTTAGAAAGAAAAAATAATGGAAAAAAAATAAAATGGTGTAGTGTAGAAAAAGGATATCAAAATATGGATGTTAATATAAATGATACATTATGTCAATCTTATACTTTATTAAAATATAGAGCTATTCCAATAGATAAAAAAAATTCTGAAAAAAATCAAAAGAAAATGATTAAATTATATAGAACAATAATGAAAAAACCACATTTTCAAAAAGAAATTAAACAACTTATTGAAAATAAAGATAATAAAAATCTTTATTCTATTTATTATGAAAAAAATAAAAAATTATATTCTCGAAATATGCCCATGAATTATAATAATATTATGAAAAATATTAATAAAACTTTAAATAATTGGGAAAAATATGGTTATCGTTTTTTTATAAAAGAAGGAAAATAACTTTAAAATAATTTATTATATTTTACTAAAAGAGTCATATATTCATCAAAATTTTTTCCATTAAAACTTACTAATTTTCTATAAAATAAATTTTCATCATCATTTTCTTGAATTAAAATTTGAAATTCTGTTAATTCATTAATAAAATCTTTCATTAATTCATCATCTCCTTTTCCAGATTTTCCATTTGTATATTTAACAAATTTTCCATAAATTTTTTTTTTTACAATAGAAATAAGTAATTGTCGAGTTGTAGCTTCTTTTACCATTTGGTGTGATATATATATTTAAAAGTAAATATTTAATACATTTAATTATTTATTTAATTTTCTTTTTCACCAGCTGTTTCACCAGCTGTAGTAGTATCATATTTTGTAATATTATCACTTTGAATATTGATTACAATATAATCATCTTCAATATTAACTTTTTTTATTTCTCTTTTTTTTAGTATCCATTTTAAAAATCTATATACATATAACAAATATGTATAATTATCATAATATCTCGCGATTAAAAAAATAATATATATAGAGTTGTATAAATCCATATTAAAAATAAAATATATTAATATATATTCAATGGAGAAAAAAAAAATATCGAAAAATGTAAATTTAGATCGCCAATACTTTAATATAAATACTAGGGGGACATTTAATGAAAAAAATAATAAAAAATTCAATGAAATATATAGTCAAAAAAATAATCCTCATTATTTAGATAGAAATAAATTTTCAGAAAATATTCTTCAAATTGAAAAAAAAGATGAAAAAATAAATGATATGAGATTTGCTGAATATCAAACTATTAATAAAGATATGCAAAATGTTGATAGAATTAATTCTTTTTTAATTAATAAAGAAAAAAAACAAAATAATTCTCAATTTGATAGATTAATTCCTAATAAAACTAAAGAAAATATTATTTTTATTCCAGAAGATACCACAAATAATAAAAATTTTTTTTTTAAAAATAATAAAAATAATAAAAAAATAAATTTAGATAAATTTAATCCTAATATTGATTATTCTAAATTTTTAAATTAATTTTTCTAATTCTTCATCTAAAGCAAATATTAATGGTTGTAATATATCTTGTAAATAAAATCCAAATGTTTCAATTGATTGTAATAATGTTTTATAATCATCTATTTTACCTTTTTTAGTAATTGATTTAGTTTCGCCAAAATCAATAATTCTTACCCCAATAACTTTATTAACTTTATTATATATAATAAATACATTAGATGCAGTTAAATCATTATGATGATAACCTAATTCATGCATTTTTTTAATTTTCATTACTAAATCCTTTACCCAATAATCATCATCTTCTATAAATACTCCTTCTTCTTGTATATAATCATTTAAATCTAAACCATTTAATTTTTCCATAATCATAAAATTACCTTTTAATTTAATTTCTTTATTATTTAATGATATTTTTTTAGTTTCATTAAATGTTTTTGTTTTTATAATTTTTACTATATTTGGTCCAATTATATTACTCAATTTTTTACTAATCTTTATTTCTTTCTCAGATACTGGATGTTTAGTTAAAAAATTTTCATTTGTTTCATATATTTCTCCATTATTACCAGTTCCAATAATTTTATCGAAATCGATTTCATATTCATACATTATATATTAAAATTATATATATATTAAATATTATATAAATATATAAAAAAATAAATGTCTACATTTTTCACTTTAGAAGATTCAATTCATATTGCGAATGATGGTAATGTTGGTATTGGTGTAACTAATCCTTCTAAAAAATTCGAAGTTGTAGGTGATATTGATGCTACAACAGATTATAATATTAATGGAACACAAGTTTTATCTTCTACTACTTTAGGAAGTTCAGTAGTTAATTCTTCTTTAACTAGTGTAGGTACATTATCTTCTGTATCTGTCAGTGGACATACTAGTTTACAATCTTGTACTCTTGAAAGAGCAAATGATTCAACAGAAGGTGGAGAAATTAATTTAAAAATGAGTGATAATTCTAATACTTGGAATATTGATTGTTATGGTGCTTCAACTGCTCAACAAGATTTAAGATTATTTTCAAGTGCTTCTGGTAATAAAGTAAAAATACAATCTGATTTAGAAGTAACTGGAAGTATGACTCAAGGCGCTACGCTTTTAAAAGGTGATATTATTCCAGATACTGATAATGCTTATGATATTGGTTCAGCAACATATAAAATTCGTGATATGTATGTATCCGATAATTCTTTATGGGTTGGTGATAATCATAAAGTTTCTATTTCTGGAGGTAAAATGAAATTCAGAAAAAGAAAAACAGCAAGTGTTCCTGCTGCTATTCTTGCTGCTAATGGTAATGCTAGTGGTGCTCTTTCTCATTCAGGTAAAGGTTCTATAAGTCAATTGAAATTAAGACATTGGAAAGCATATATGAGAACTTTAGCTGATCAATCTGGTGCTACAATTCAAGATATTTTTAGAGATAATACCGATGATTATGAAGAAGAAGCCGGTGTAGATAATTGGTTAGAAAGTGGTTCAAAAACTTATAATATGCTTGGTAATGTAGGTATTGGTACTTCTGATCCAGCAGCTTTATTACATCTTCATCATATACCTGAAGCAAGTGCAGGTTTAAAAGAATTAATGAGACTTTCTTGGGATGATGGTAATTATGATACTTTAAAAGGAGATGGTTCAAAAATTTCTTTTAATACTTCTAATACTGATAATTTTCCAGGTGGCGAAGAAGGAGGTTATTTAGGTGTTATGAAAGCAAATGCTGTTGAAGCAAATACAGAATGTGATTTTTCTGTAGGACTTAATAATGGAACAAGTGTTGTAGAAAGATTAAGAATTTTAAGTACTGGTCAAGTAGGTCTTGGTAAAGTTCCAAGTACAGATTATAAATTAGATATATCTGGTGATATTAACTTTACAGGTTCATTATATCAAAATGGTAGTGCTTTCTCAAGTGGTTCATCAGTATGGAGTGAAGCATCAGGTGAAGCTTATTATATGGGACATGTTGGTATTGGAACAGATAATCCATCTCAGGAGTTACATATAAATGCAGTAACAGCTGGGATTTTACATGTAAGCACAGGGTCTGCTGGACCTTATTTTGGTCTACAAAATAGTTTAGGAACTTCAGAGATCTTAATGAATGGAACTTCTCTGGCATTTGAAGTTCCTAACAATACAGAAAGAATGAGGATAACTGAGAATGGTAATGTTGGTATTGGAACTAATAATCCATTAGCAAAACTTGTTGTTCAAGGAAATGCAACTAATACTAGTCAACCAACAGGTATTAGAGATGGAAATGTTCAAGATACCCATACTGGTTTATTTTTATGTTCAAGTGGAAATGCTGTAAATGAGAAATATGGTATGCAATTTGGTGGTTGGACAGGTTGGGGTCATTCAGGTATTTTTGGTTGTATGGATAATGGTGGTGGTGAATCAACTGGAGATATGACTTTTGATTTTAGAGCAACTACAACATCTACTGAATTAACAGAAAGAATGAGAATAACACACGAAGGTAATGTTGGTATTGGTACAACTACACCAGTGTGCAATTTAGAATTATATCAAAGTGGTGCAAATTGTGATTTTGCTGTTACAAGGGGAACAGATACACAACTTAAATTAAAAGCACAAGTTGATAAAGTAAGAATGACATATGAAGGTGGTAATTTATATTTTGATAGAGATGAAAGTGCAACTAATACAATGACTTTAGATACTTCTGGAAATGTTGGTATTGGGACTACTTCTCCAAGTGGAAAATTAAATATATCTGGATCTGTTACTAATACAACTTCCTATTCAAATTCTAGTCCTTTATTACGCCTTACCCAAACAAATGGTAACACTCCATGGGATTGGGCAAGTATTGTTATGGAAACTGGAGGTTATAGTCATACAATTGGAATGAGTTTAAATACATTTCAAATTAAAGCCAAAGGAGATACTATTTATGGTAATATTGAATTCATAGTAGGTACTGGAGAAACTACTGCAATGACCATAGGTCATACTGGTAATGTCAATATTTACGGTGATATCAACTTTACAGGTACAATGTACAAAAATGGATCTGAATATGGTTCTGGTGGTGGCGGTGGCGGAAGTGGTTTTACAAAATTGACTGAAACTATGACAGGAACTTATGGTTCAGTTCAAACTACTGGAAGTGGTGGTTCAGGTAATGGAAATTGGGAAGGTTATAGTATTAATGGTCGTTATGTTTTTATGAGTGAGAATGATAGTAATGTAGGATTATATAATGATGTAGATAATAAATGGATTATGTATTATAAGAGAGATAGTGCAACAACTGGTAATTTAAGATTTTATGCTGGTGGCAATGAAAAAATGAGACTTTTACATAATGGTAATCTAGGTATAGGTACTACTACACCTGATGGAGTAAAATTAGATTGTAGAGGTAAAGCAAGATTTGATAGTGGACAAACTGCTGCCCCATCAAACGCAACTTATGGTGGTACTGGTTGTAGAATTATTTTATGGCCTGGTAGTTCAAGTAGTACACCATATGGATTTGGTATAAATGGTTCAACATTATGGTATTCATGTCCATCAACTGCTGCTCATAGATTTTATGTAGGTACATCTGAAAAAGTAACAATTAAAGGTAATAATATGGGTATTGGACAAAGTAATCCGGGTTTTCCTTTAGAAATTAAAGCATCTGCACCCGTATTAGCTTTAAAAGATAGTAGAACTAATAGTAATGCTACAGCTAATGCTTCTTATGGAGCACTTCAATTTAGAACATCTAAACAGGGTGGTCGTTTAATGGCTCAAATCCAATGTTATGCAACAGAAGGAAATAGTCATTATAATGGTGGAATGAAATTTTATACATATTATCAAGGAACAGCAAGAAAAATCCTTGATATGAGAGGAGATTGGATGGGCATTGGTCTTCCAGAAGGAACTAATCCTGGATCAAGATTACATGTAAAACAAATTGCAGATGATAATGGCGGTGATTGGGGTCATAATAATCAAGCAGGTATATTACTAGAAAGAGCTGGTAATACAAATAAATGGGGTATTGGTATTAATACTTATAATGATTTAGCATTTTGTTATAATAAATTAGCAAGAGGTTGGATAAATGATAGTGGTGGTAATCCTAATTTCAATTTTACAGGTCAACACAGAACACAAATGGAAGAAAATAATGAAGAAACACTAAGTAATATCACAGATTATGTTGGTCTTATTGTATCATCAACAGGAACATATATTCAACAAGTATTAGGGGATTATATTATTGCAGGAATTGATATTAATGAAGCTTTACCAAAAATAAAACTCACGAATCAAACAAAAGATAAATGTGTTTTTGGAGTAGTAAGTAGAGGTGAAGATTTAAATTCAGTTGATCCAAGAAGAATTTATCAATCAGGTATTTTCTTTTCAGCATATGATAAACAATCTGGTGATGAAAGAGTAATTGTTAATAGTGTTGGTGAAGGTGGTATTTGGGTATGTGATGTAAATGGTGCATTAGAAAATGGTGATTTTATTACAACAACAGAATTAGCTCCTGGTTATGGTGTAAAACAAGACGATGATTTATTACATAATTATACAGTTGCAAAGATTACACAAAATGAAGATTTTAGTGATATGACAAATGGTAAAGAATTAGATGGTATTAAATGTAAATTTGTAGGTTGTACTTATCATTGTGGTTAAATAGGTAAAAAATATTAGAAAGTTATAAATTTATAATTAAATTGTAAATTTATAATGTTTAAATATATTATTTTTTTAAGTTGTAAATTTAGTATTAACATTCATAGCAGCAATTTCCATAAATAATAATTTAGTAGCATATGGTAAATTAATTTTAGAAAAATCATTTTTATTATCACATTTTAAACAATTATAAATATCATCATTAACATTAGCGATAATACCACATTTATTACAAATATGAACTTGAAATTTATCAGAGCATTCAAATGTTTTTTCTTTTAAGAAATAAGAAGCACCGTGAGATAAAATACAATCAGTTTCCATTTCACCTAATCTTAAACCACCATCGCGAGATCTTCCTTCTGCTGGTTGTCTGGTTAAGATTTGAATAGGTCCTCGAGCCCGAGCATGAATTTTATCTTTAACCATATGTTTTAATCTTTGATAAAAAGTAGGTCCAATAAAAATTTTAGATTTAATTTTTTCACCAGTTTCACCATTATATAAAGTTTCATAACCTTTATGTTCAAACCCCAAATCATATAATTCATTACATAAATCATCAATATTAACTTTTTCAAAAGGAGTACCATCAAAAAACTTTCCTTTCATAGAACCAATTTTCCCCATAACACATTCAATTAATTGAGCAATAGTCATTCTACTAGGAATAGCATGAGGATTAATAATTACATCAGGACAAATGCCGTCTTCAGTAAAAGGCATATCTTCTTCAGGTAAAATTAAACCAATTGTACCTTTTTGTCCATGTCTACTAGACATTTTATCAGCAATTTCCAAAGATCTAGTAGATCTAACTTTAACTTTAGCGATTCTATAACCATCAATATTATGATCTAAATAAACATTATCAACGATACCATCTTCATTATGTCTTAATTGAATACTAGTATCTTTATATTTCATTTTTTTCTTAGCAGATGAAATTTGTTTATTAATAATAGGAGTAATTTTACCAATAATAATATCATTACCTTTAACGATAGTTTCTTTATGAATTAAACCATTAAAATCTAAATTTTTATAAGAACCTTTACGAATACCAATACATTTATCTCTATCCGGAATACAAAATTTTTCTTGAGCTAAAGAAGTCATATCTTTTTTTTCTTCACTTTTATATGTTCTATAAAAAGTAATATTAAATAATCCTCTATCAATTGACCCTTGATTAACAATAACACTATCTTCTTGATTATAACCAGTATGACAAGCAATAGCAATAATTAAATTTTGACCAGCGGGTAAATCGTTTAAACCTAATAATTCACTACTTTTTGTATATACGATTGGTCTTTGAGGATAATGTAAAATATAATTATAAGTATCCATTCGTTTATTAAAATTAGTCAAAGAATAACCAATAGATTGTTTACCCATAGCAGATTGATAAGTATTTCTAGGAGATTGATTATGATCTGGAAAAGGGATTAAAGAAGCACAAACACCAAGAATAAGACTTGGATGAATTTCTGAATGAGTATATTTAACAAATTTATTATTTAAATTTTTAACATTTTCACAAATCATTTTATTATCAATTTCATCTAAATCAATATATTCAATAATATTATGTTTAATTAAATCTTCAAAAATATAATTATTATTTTTAATACGATTAAAAAAATCTTTAGTTAAATTAACTTTATTATTTTTAATAACAAAAAAAGGTCGTAAAACTCTACCTTCTTCGGTATTTATTTTAATTTTATTAAAATTATAATCAAAAACAATAGAAATAGTATATTGGATATGATTAAGTTTTTTTAATTTAATTAAATTATTATAAACATTAATACCATCATCAGTATAAAAAAGAAGACAACCATCAATAAAAATTTTAGTATGATTATTTTTAATATCATCAATATTATCAATATCGGAAATTTTTATACATTTAAATTTTTTAATATAATTTAATAAAGGGTTTTTATCAATATTAGTACTAATTATAGTACTTAGAGATAAATTTTTAACTAAACCGATAGCATGACCTTCTGGAGATTCAGCGGCACAAATATAACCGAATTGAGAATTATGTAATTTTCTAGGTAATAACATTTTTCCTTTTTTGCCGACTGGAGCATTAAGTCTTCTTAAATGAGAAACAGTTGCACTATATGTTAAACGATTAAGAACTTGTGCGACACCAATTTTTTTATTTTCATAACCAACTTTAGAATTCCAATTACCAGTTGCTAAAGCATATTTCAAACCATTTTCAATAATATTAACTTTAATAAATTTTTCGACACTAATAATTAAATTACTATTAATTTCTTTTTGTATAGATAATTTTAAAGATTTTAAAGAATTTTTAAATAATTTTCTAAATAATTGTGAAAATAAAATACCAGAAGTTTCAATTCTTTTATTTTTAAAATGATCTCTATCAGTAGTTTTTCTTTTTTTTAAAAGAATATCTAATAATTGTCTAGTCATATAACCTAAATAAAAAACTTTTTCTTTTTTATTTTTACACATATTTAAAACTTTTTCATTAATAATTGATTCAACACTAATAGTTTTATTAATTAAAAATTTTTTAATATATTGTTCTAAATTTTTATAATGTTCAATATTTTCATAATAATGAATAAAAGAAGGTTTTAGTAATTGTAAATAATTTTCTTTGTCATTTAAATTATCAACATCATGTAAAATATATTTAATAATATCATGGTCTTTTTCAACACCTAAATATTTAAATAAAATAATCAAAGGAATATCTGTTTTTAAATTATTAAAAGAAGTATAAAATAAACATTTACCATTTAAATTTTCTTTGCCTAAGAATTTAATTCTAAAAACATTAGCCATTTTAGACATACTGTCATTACAACGAATTTCACTAATATAAGAATATTTATTATCTTTAATTTTAAAATTAAAAATTTTATTATCACATAATCTTTCCTGAGAAATTAAAATTTTATCATTACCATTAATAATAAAATAAGAACCAATATCATATTCACATTCATTTCCATCAATTTTATAATTTTCTTGATTTAATAAACAAAATTCAGATTTAATCATTAAAGGTATATTACCAAATAAAATATGATCTTCGTGAGTTTTATTAAAATCTATAATATTATCATTTTCAATATATTTAGATTTAATCAAAATATCAATATATAAAGGTACTGAATAAGTTAATTGTTTATTTCTAGCATCATGTGGATATAAAATATTTTTTCGACCATCTTTATCATTATACAAAGGAGTACCATATCTAGCATTAGAAAAAGTTATTTCATATTCATAATATTTTTTTTCATCTTTTTTATTTTTTTTAATAATAATTAATGGATTTAATTCTTTAATTATCAAATTAATTTGATAATTTAAAAAATAATTATATGAATCAATATGATGTTTAATTAGATATTTATTATTATTAGTATGAATGATTTTTTTAATAATATTCCAAATATCAGTATAAGTTAAATCCATGATTATTTTCATTAAAATATATTCAATTTTAATAAAAATTATAATATTAAATGGATCATTATAATATTTAACTCATCAGATAATTCTTTAACTAAAGGATCATTTTTATAGTTTTCATTATATATTATTTTTTTAATTCCACCACTAATTAAAGATTTAAAACAATTTAAACATGGATAATGAGTAACATAAGCAGTTGCATTATTAGTAGAAATATTTCTTTTTGCACAATCAATAATACTATTTACCTCGGCATGAACGGTCATTTGTTCATGATTATTTCTAATAACACTACGATGTTTAGTATTTGGTAAATGTCCATTATAACCACTACTAATTATTCTATTATTTTGAACTAAAATACAACCTACATGTAAACGATGACAAGATGATCTTTTAGAAACTAATAAGGCTATAGCCATAAAATATTCATCCCATTCTAATCTTTTATCTAATTTAATAATATTTTGTTTTAATTGTTCCATAGGTTTGTTTATAATAAAAAATAAAATTAAATTTTAAAATTTATTTTTAATAATAAATAAATATAATATATATTATGGTTAAAAAAAGATGTTATTTTTGTAAAAAAAAAATCAAATCAATTATTCCTTGCAAATGTAAATGCGAATTATTATTTTGTCGATTACATATGGATCCAGATAAACATGAATGTACTTTTGATTATAAAGCAGAATATAAAAAAACATTAATTAAAAATAATCCTCAAGTTATTCATGAAAAATTTGTTAAATTATAACCATTTGGCTCCATTAATATTTGTCTTAATAATATCTATTTTTTTATTATTAAGTTTATGATTAATAGAATTTTTATCATTAGTTAAATATAAAATATTATTTGAAATTTTTATTTTTAATTTATTTGTCCAACTTTTTTCAATTACTAAACTTTTTTTAGTAGATTCAAATGTATATCGACTTTTATTAGAACCAAATTTATTAACAACTTTAAGTTTAATTATAATTTCATCAGTATTATCAATATTAGATAAAATAATATTTAAATTGGGTTTCAATCTATTATGAACTAATGGATAAGTTAATATTAATTCTTCATCAGCTTCAATTACTTTTAAATTATTATCAATAGATAATTGACTTTTTACTTTTTGTTCTTTTTCTACAATTTCTTTCATTTTTATTTTTTGTTCTTCTACAATAATATCTTCTTTTTTTTCAAATTTTGTACTAAAAGATTTTAAATTTTGAATTAAACTATCAAAAGTATTTGATTTTTTTTCTTTTTCTTTTTCTTTTAAGTCTTTACCAAAAATAATTTCTTTGATTTCTAATACATTTTCGTTAATTTTTTCAATAATTTCTTCACTCATATCTTCAATATAATCTTTTAATTTTTCAATTACTGTTTCTTGTATATGTTGCATATCTTCTTTTAAATTATCTTTAACATTTATTTTTTTTCTAAATAAAATTAAATCTTTTAATTCATTTGCATTTTCTGATATTTTTGCAATTACTAAATCTTTAATATCATTACTATGTTTTAATGCATCTTCTTTGGCTTTTTTTTCTAAATATTCTGCATCTTCTTCAATATTATTTTGTTGTTGAAATGATTTATTTTTCATATCTTCAGTTAATTCTTGTAATTTTTCAATTAAATTGTCTGTTTTTTTATCTTTTGATTTTTCAAAAAATTTAAATTTAGATTTCTTTTCTTTTTTTTCATCAATTTCTTGAGGAACATAAATAACTTCTTTATTAATTTCTATAGAATAATTAGTTTGATCAGATTGTAATGGTTGTTTATTTTTATTTTTATTTCTTCTTTCTTTTTTAAATTTATTTCTATTTCGAGAAGGCATTATATTATATTATATACATATATAAACTTTTTTAATTTATTTTAAAATAATTTTAAAATAAATATATAAACAAATTATATATATTTTATTATGTCTTTTGCTTTTTTAGATGATGTATATAATAATGATAAAGATGAAAATGATTATGGATTAATCGTAAATAATATTTTAAATGTTAATGATAAACCTGGTTTGAAAAAAGATAATTTCACTAGATTTAGTCCAATAGATGATCAATCTAATGAATTAAATTATAGTAATTTAGATGATATGAGTAAATTAATAGAAAAAAAATATAATAAAAAAAAAGAAGAAAAAAAAAAAATTGAAAAAAAAATTGAAAAAAAAATTGAACCAGAAAAAGAAAATTTTAAAAATGAAATAGAACAATGTGAAAAATTTCTAGAACATCTTGAAAAATGTTCTCGATGTAGACAATTTTTAATTAAAAAATTTAAATTAGATAAAAAACCTGAAGATATTAAAAGAGAACAATATCTTGATTTAGCAATTTTTACATTATCTGGTGTTTTTATTTTATTTTTATTAGATATAGTCTTGAATTTTGGGAAAAGTCTTAATAAAAAATAAAATTGAGTATTAGTTATTATTAAAATGAATATTAAAACTATATTATTCTTAAAGAAATATTCTTTTCTATCGGTTTGGCTTTTTATAAATGCCCTTTTTACTTATATCAATATATATTATTATCCACATCTTTATATGATTATATTAATTCATGCTCCATTATCTAAATTTTTATTATTATTACCGATTATTTATTATAAAATTAAAAAAAGATTTATTAAAAAACAAAGAAAAGTCAAAGAATATCTAAATGATTTAATTTCTATAACTGTCACTTGTTATTGTGAATCTTTTGAAGAAATTATTTCAACAGTTAAATCTTTAGATAAATCTTTTGGTAAAAGTCAAAATAAATCTATATTATTTATTATTTTTGATGGTTTATCTAAAGAAAAAGGAACTGACGAATATACTTGGGAAATATTAATGAAAGATATGGAAATTTTAAAATATGAAAAAAATGTTAAATATAATGAAAATTGGAAAGGAGTTCCTATTATTATTGATTTAATATCTGGAAAATATAATAATTTAAATATTATTTTAGTAATTAAACATACTAATCTTGGTAAAAAAGATTCATTGAATTTTGTTCGTGATTATTCTGTTGATTTATTAGAAAAAAATATATCCGATAAAATTAGTTATTTATTAGAAGATTTTGGTATTCAACAAAATGATCTTAAATTAGTTGGTTCAATGGATGCAGATTGTGTTGTAAATGAAGAAGGAATTTCTTATTTATATAATGATATTAAATATGAAAATATGATTGGTGTTAGTGGTTTCGTTATTCCTAAAAGAGAACAGAAAAAAGGTATATGGTATATGATACAATTATTAGAATATTATAATACTCAATATTTAACAAGATTATCTTTTAGTTATATGGGTCAAACAACTTGTTTACCTGGTGCTTTAAATATTTTTGATATGACTTATTATAATAAAAAAATAAGAGATGAATTTCAAAAAGTTCCTTGTAAAAGTAATATGTTTGAATCTTTAGTTGCTTTAATTGGCGAAGATAGAAGATTTACTGGATTAAGTTTATATCATAATAAAAATTGTTATACTACAGTAAATGAAAATGTTATAATTAATACGACTGTACCAAATTCTTTTCGGAAATATAGAACACAAAGAAGAAGATGGATTACTTCATCTTTACTAAATAATTATAATGATTTATATTATGATATTAATTTAAATATTAAATATAATTCATTCACTACTTTATTATTCTTTTATTTACTTCTTTATATTATTGCTATTAATATCTATTTATGGGTTTTTTATGATCAAAGTATTCTTCTTTATAGATATTGTGTTTTTGCATTAACTTTTACTTTTATTATTTATCAAATTACTTTTTTATTTAAAATGAATTATTGGAAAGACAGATTATATTATATTCTTGGTTTCATTTTATTTATATTATTTTTCCCTTTTGTCGGTATTTATTTAGTATTTTATTGTATTCTTAATTTAGATAATTTAAGATGGGGTAATATAAAACAAAATATTATTATTGAAGATATTAAAGATATTCAATTAATAGTAGAAGAAATTGAATGTGATAAAGTTGAATTAGTTATTATTGAATAAAAATAAAATTGAATTATATATAAAATTAATAAAATGAACAAAGAAATTTTCATTGGTTTCATGGGATTTGGTGAAATCGGAACCTCTTTATATAAAATTTATAAAGATGCTAATTATACTAATTTAATTAAATATGATCCTTATCAAAATTTAAATGATTGTTTATGTAAATGTAAAATTGTTAATGTTTGTATTCCTTTTTTTGGTTTAGAAGAATTTTGTAATGCTATTCGATTACTCAAATTACAACCAGGAACATATCTTATTATTCAATCAACTATTGGTGTTGGTACTTGTGATCTTATTCAAAAAAAATTAGATCTTATTGTTATTCAATCACCAGTTCGTGGCGTTCATCCTCATTTAGCAGAAGGTATGTTAACTTTTGAAAAATATATGGGTATTAGTGAAAAATATTATAATGATAAAAAAGTTAAATATTTTATAAAAAATCATTTAATTGATTTAAATATGAAACCAATTATTTGTAAAGCTAAAGAATCTGAATTAGCCAAAGTTGTTTCTACTACTTTATATGGTGTTAATATTGCTGCAGTAAATGATGTTTATTTAATGTGTAAAAAACACAATGTTGATTTTGATATTGTTTTTACTAAATGGCAACAAGGTTATAATGATGGTTATAAAAAATTAGGAAAACCAAATGTTTGTAGACCTATTTTAACTCCTATACCATATAATGATGATAAAAAACAATTAATTGCAGGTCATTGTGTAATACCGAATGCAGTTATTTTAAAAAAAATGGGTGAAAAACCAATAGCAGATTTTGTATTAAGATATGCTGATGAAACAAATATGAAACATATGACACAAAAACATTAAAAAAAAAATAAAAAAAATAAAAATATAAAATTTATTATATATTTTTATTATTATAAACTTAATATGTGCGGTATTTTTGGTTATTTAGGTAAAAAACAACAAATAATTAAAAAAGCAATAAAAGCTTTAAAAATATTAAGATCTCGAGGATACGATTCCGCAGGCGTTGGTTTTATTTCTCATAATAGAATAATAACAAATAAATCAATAGATTTAAATTTAGAATTATTAGAAAATGCAAAAAATAAAAATTATCAATCATATTCTGTTATTTCACATACAAGATGGGCAACAAATGGTAAAATTTCTATTGAAAACACTCATCCTTTTGTAAGTACAAATAGGAAATTTGCTTTAGTTCATAATGGAATTATTAGTAATTCTGAACCATTAAAAAAAAAATTATTAATACATAAAAAATTTAAATCAGAAACGGATAGTGAAGTTATTGTTAATTTAATTGAATTTAATTATGAAAAATATAAAGATGTTAAAACTTTTAAACAAATATTAAGACTGACATTTTCACAATTAGAAGGATTTTGGGGTATATTATTAATTAAATTAGATGAACCATTAAATTTATATATTACACGAAAAGAAATACCATTAGTTGTAGGATTTAATAAATCTGCTTTTTATGCATCTTCTGATCACAATACATTTTCAGAATATGTTGAAAAATATTTTGAATTAAAAAATAATGATATTCTATGTTTATCTTATGATCCAATTAATGATAATGTTAATTATGAAGATACAAAAGATTATAAATTAACTTATATTAATCAAGATGAAATTCTTTCAGAAACCCCCCATCCATATAAATTTTGGTTAGAAAAAGAAATAAAAGAGCAAGATAAAGAAATATTAAATATGTTTAAGAAAAATAGAATGACTCTTAATAAAAATAATATTATATTTCCAAAAATTGATTTAGAATTGCAAAAAAATTTAAATAACTTTTTATATAATAAAATTATTTTATTAGGTTCGGGAACATCTTATCATGCTTGTTTATTAGGTGAAATTTATTTAAAAAATATGACTAAATATGAAATATCTTCTTTTAATACATCAGATTTTCTAGATTATGATATACCAAATTCAAAAACATTATTTATAATTGTGTCTCAATCTGGAGAAACAAAAGATTTATTAGATATAATTAAAAAAATAAAAAAGAAAAAATTTTCAGAAAATTTATATAAATTTATTTCTATTACAAACTCATATAATTCATTAATACCAAGAAATTCTGATTTTAATTTATATTTAAAAATTTCTAAAGAAATTAGTGTTGCATCAACTAAAACATTTGTTTGTTCTTCAATAATGTTATTTATTTTATCATTAAAATTATCATCAAATTATGTAGTTAATTTAGATTGTATTTATGAAATATCTGATAATTTTAATAAAATGATTAATGATTCTAATTTACATTTAGAATTAGAAAATATATTAAAAAAAATATATAAAAAAAATATTATTTTTTTATCAAGTAATAAAAATAATAATCCAATAGCATTAGAATCTAATTTAAAATTTCGTGAAATTTGTTATACATTTAGTTTATCTAGTTCTGCTAAAAATTTAAAACATGGTCCACTTGCTTTGGTTGATAAAAATTGTTATATTTTTCATTTTGTTAATAATGAATTTGATTATAAATATGCTCAATCTGTAATGAATGAAATTAAATCAAGAAATGGTAATAATATTTTAATTACTACATATAAAAATTATGATCCAAAATTATTTTCTGATATTATTGAATTAGATACAAATTGTCAAATTATTAGTAATTTATTATTAATATATCCAATGCAATTATTAACTTATTTATATGGTATAAAATCTGGTAATACAATTGATACACCAAAAAATCTTGCAAAAACAGTAACAGTATAATTTATTTTAAAAAAAATATAATAATATAATATATTATTATGTTTCTATTAAATTTAAAAAATAAAAAACCTCTATTTTATACAATTTTGATTTATTTATTTATTAATATTTTTTTACATTTTTTTAAACCTCATTTTTGTTATAATAATGATAAAAAATTAAAATGGGGTGTTGGTGATAATAAAACTTTATTTCCTTCTTTATTATTTTCATTAATATTTAGTATTTTTATTTATTTAATTCTCAATTTAATTTTTATTTAAATTCAATGAAATATCACAAAAATATATAATAAAAACAAAAAATGAATTAAGGATATATTTATACACATTTATATACAAATAATGATGTCCGTTCAAGAACCAACAAATTATAGCAAAATGTCTTTAAAACAATTAAAAACTTTATTAAAATCAATGAAAGTAAAAGGTGTATCAAGATTAAACAAAAAACAAATGTTATCTTTATTAAATCAAAGAGAAACAGAACAAAAAACAGTTGAAGAACCAGAACCAGTAAAAGAATTAACACCTGAACCAACACCTGTAAAGAAATCAAAAGGAAAGAAATCAACTAAAAAATCAAAAGCAAAGAAATCAACTAAAAAATCAAAAGCAAAGAAAACAAAGAAAACAACTAAAAAAGCTGAACCAGCAAAAGAACCAACGCCTGAACCAGCTCAACCAGCAAAAGAACCAACTCCTGAACCAGCTCAACCAGCAAAAGAACCAACTCCTGAACCAGCTCAACCAGCAAAAGAACCAACTCCTGAGGCAACACAAGCAGTAGAAGAACAAAAACCAGTTGGAAAAATGTCATTAACTGAATTAAAAAATATTTGTCGTGAAAATAAAATCAAAGGATTTTCTAAAATGAAAAAAAGTGTTATTGTTGCTTTATTAACTCCATTATTTTTTGCTGAACCAAAAGAAGAAAAAGAATATGTACATTTAGTATTTGCTGAAGATGATGATGTTGCAGAATCAAGAGATTATTTAAATACAATGAATTTAAAAACTTTAAGAACATTATCTAAAAAATATAAATTAAAAAAATATTCTAAATTAAATCGTAAAGATATTATTTCTTTAATTGAAAATAGAAATTTAGTTACTGCTGATGAAAAAATTAGAATGAAATTAAAAAAATTTGATTTAAAAAAATTAAAAGGAATCTGTAAATCAATTAAATTCAAAGGTTATTCTAAATTAAATAAAAAAAGTATTATTGATGGTATTATGTCTATGAATAAATAAATTTAATTTTAAAATTTATTGAATAGATATATACTAATTTTTAATCATAATGAAAATTATTAATAATAATATAAAATTAAGTGAAAATATCATTGAATTACTTGATTTTTTAAAATTCTCTTTTAAATTTAAATCTAAAAAAAAAGTTTTATTTACTTTAATAAATGATGAAAAAGAACCGATGTATGATTTATTAATCGATATAAATTCAAATGAAAGTAATTTGATTATAATTGATGAAAAAATAATATGTGAAATTTATGATACATATATTATTATTACTGAAAAATTATTACTAGAATTATATTGCCAAGGTGCATCCATTTATAAAATATTTAAAAAATATATGAGTGGTGAATTTAAAACAAAAAAATTTAATTATAAAAAATTTAATGGGTTTTTATCTAATTTTAATTTTTCTGAAGAATATTGGAATGATTTTTATACTCTTAAACATAATTTAAATAGTAAAATTGATTAATAAAAAATAATAATAAAAATGAATTTTTTTTATTATTCTTTAGGTTTTTATTTTTTTAATATTTTTTTAAAAAATACTTCTTTGCGGAAAATTATTAATTTTTCTGATAAAGATTATACTAAATTAACTGGTTACATAAATAGTTGTATTCATGCAAATATTATTTTTATTTTATCTTTTCTTTTTTTATTTAATTTTATTGATTTTTCAATTTGGGTTCATTGTTTAGATATAATTAGAGGTTATTGTTTTTATGATACTTTATTAATTTTATATAATAATCCTTATAATTATCAAATGTTAATTCATCATCTTTTATTTTTTATTGGATCATATAATAATTATATCTTTAAATATCCTTTAAATATGGCTCTAGGTTTATTATCTGAAATATCAAATCAATTTTTATATTTAGGTTGGTTTTTAATTAAAAAAAAATTAGATAATACTTTATTATTTCAAATAAATGCACTTATTTTATTAATTTTATTTTTTATTTTTAGAATTTTAAACTTTAGTTATTTTTCTTTTTTTATTTTTCAACATTGTGGTTTATTTGAAAATTTAATGTTTTTACCAATTACATTATTAAATTATCATTGGTTTTATTTATTATTTAAAAAATTCTTTAATTAAAATTTTATTTATAATTACAATATATAAATGTCTGTACAAGATCACGATAATTTTTATATTTTTGATTGTCCTCATTGTAATCAAAAAATTGAAGTTCAAAAAAATGAAATTAATTGTAAAATATTTCGTTGTGGTATTTATAAAAATAATCATAATCCTATTGCACCACATACATCTAAAAATGAATGTGATAGATTGAAAAATTCTGATCTAATTTATGGTTGTAGTAAACCTTTTGAATTCATAACTATTGATAATGTTAATAGTGTTAAAATATGCGATTATATTTAAAATAAAATAAATATATAAAATTATTATATTATATATTTATTATGTCTGATTTTCATATTCCAAATTTAAGTTTCGATTCTGCAACTATAAAAGGTAGTTTAATACCTGATACTGATAATGCTTATGATATTGGTTCAGCAACATATAAAATTCGTGATATGTATGTATCTGATAATTCTTTATGGGTTGGAGATTCACATAAAGTTTCTATTTCTGGTGGTAAAATGAAATTTAGAAAAAGAAAAACATCAAGTCTTCCTGCTGCAATTAGTAATGCTGGTGGAAATTCTAATTCTGCTATTGCTCATGCCGGTGTAGCCAATTTATCTTCTATGAAATTAAAACATTGGAAAAATTATATGAGATCTTTATCTGGACAAGGAAATGCTACTGTACAAGATATTTTTAGAGATAATGATGATGATTATGAAGAAGAAAGTGCTGCTGATAATTGGTTATTAAATGGTAGTAATTCTTATAATAATATTGGTAATGTCGGTATTGGAACAACTGAACCTGGTGTTATATTAGATGTAAATGGAACAAAAACTGCATATACTGGACAACTTAGGATTCAAGATTCTGCTTCACAAGCAACAGGTGTTGGTGGAAGATTAACACTTACTGGATATTGGTCAGATACAGCAATTGTAGGGAATGCACCATATATAGAAGCATATAAAGAATCTTCTGTTAATACAGAATATGGATATGCTCTTGCTTTCGGAACAAGAGATAATGGAGTTGCTTTATCAGAAAAGATGAGAATTAGTGGAAGTGGTAATGTTGGTATTGGAATTGATAATCCAATCGATAAATTACAAATTGATGGTGGTAATTTATATTTAACTCAAAGTAATACAGCCACTACTTTTAATAATACAGATACAGGAATTTATATGGGTGGTGATAATGACGGAACTCAAAATAAATTATTATTATTAGCAGAAGCCACTGGATCTTGGGCAAAACAAAAATTTCATATATGTTTAAATAGTTCAAATAATAATGATCTTGTAACAGTATCTGATGCAAAATTAACTGTACAATACGATGGATCTGTTGGTATTGGAACTGATAGTCCAGTAGCAAAATTACATATTGAAGCAGGTGAAATGTACATAAGTAATGGAAATCACGGTGTTATGTTCGCACCATACGAAGGTTGGTTCTTTAGAAATAAAACAGCAAATATGTCTGGTTATCTTGATTGTATGAGGATAGACAATGCTGGTAATGTTGGTATTGGTGATACTTCACCTTCTTATAAATTAGATGTTAATGGTGATATTAACTTTACAGGTACATTATATCAAAATGGTAGTGTTTTCTCAAGTGGTGGCGGAAGTGGTTTTAATGACTTAACTGAAACTTTAACTGGACAATATGGTACAGTTCAAACTACTGCTTCAAATGGTAATGGTACATGGCAAGGATATAGTATTGCAGGAAGATATGCTTTTATGAGTGAAAGTAATAGTAATGTTGGATTATATAATGATATTGATAATAAATGGATTACATATTTTGCAAGAGCAAGTGCAACATCTGGTTCTTTAAATTTTTATGTTGGTCAATCAGATATACAAATGACAATTTCAAGTGCTGCTGCAGTAAGAATTGGAGATACAACTGGTTTTATTACAGGACAATCTGATTTTCAAGCAAACAATTCCTTTTTAGCAGGAAAAGGATATCTTGATGTTCCTTGGGTTTGTTCTGGTGGTATAGAAAATTATGATGAAAAAGGTACTGGTGGTACAGGTATGATTTTTGGATCTGATAGATATACTTCTTCACACGATTTAATTACTTTTATGACAGCTGGAGTTAATCGTCTTCAAATTGATTCATCTGGTTTAATAATTAATGAATTAGGTGATATAGAGTTTCAAAGAACCGATGGTTCAACTGCTTGTCTTTTATCATCAAATAATGAAGGTTTAACTATAAGTGAAAGTAGAGGAGCACAATCATCAATTGCAACATTTGGTGGAGACGGTCATACTTTTTCTATAGCTGGAAATAAATATTTAGATATAACAAGTGCTGGAACAGAATTATGTAGTGGACAATCAGCGACCGGTGACCTATATGCTACTGCTAGTGGAGTAAATCAATTATGTTTTGGATGGGATTACAATAATCTATATCGTCATGCTATTAAAACAGTGCATAATTCTGGAGGAGGTCATGGAAATAATATGTCTTTCTGGTTATGGAATAATAATGATACTTCGACAACCATTGGATCTAATAAAGTTTTTGAATTAACTATGGAAGATAATGGAAGAGCAAATATATATGGTAATCTCGAAATTTCTGGATATTATGGAAGAACTGCATTTAATAAAGGATATTTATGTGGAGCACAACAAACAGTCGGACAAACAGCAGCAAAAACTAATCCAATTTATGTGATTGGTGCTAATTATGAACCAAATGAAACTACACTTGGTTCTATGTATGGTATTGGGTATGCTCAAAATACAAGTTTTTTACCAAATAATGGTACTTGGGGCATGTATGTAACTCAAGCCGGTAATGTAGGTTCATTTCTAGCTGGTTCAACTGGTGGTAATTCATTTGTGATGGGAAATTTTGGAATTGGAACTAATACACCGGGTGTCAAATTAGATGTTAATGGTGATATTCGTACTGGAAATAGGAAGAAATTAATTTTATCTAGAGGTGGAACAACACAAGATCCTTATATTCAATCTTTTGCCGGAAAAGATCTTAGTTTTTTTACAGTAGCTGCTGAGCGTATGAGAATCACAGAAGGTGGTAATGTAGGTATTGGAACAACAAGTCCAAATGAAAAATTACAGGTAGTTGGTGATATTAGATTTGGAGCTAATAGTAAATTAGTTTTAGATCAATCATCGTGGCAATCATGTGGTAATATTGAATTGACATCAGGAAGTGGTACATTTGGATTTCATGGAACTGGTGCTGGTACTTTAGGTATTTATGTTGATGGTAATATTAGAACTGATGGTATTGTATATATTAATGGTTCACAAGGTATAAAAACACCAACTGGAAATTATGGTACAATTCAATGTAGTGGTGGTGGTAATGGTGGTTGGGAAGGATGGGGAATTGATGGTAAGTGGGTATTTATGTCTACTGGTGATGATTGTGGATTATATAATGATGTAGATAATCATTGGATACAGTTATATAATAGAAGTAGAAAAGATAACAGAATGTATGCTAATGGTCAAGAAAAATTCAGATTGGATAATGGTGGTCGTTCTCACTTTTTGAATACTGGTAATCACAATGATTATCTCACTTCCTGGACTACAGATAATGGGAAAGGTCAAATGGCATGGAGATGGAATGCATCTGGTGGTGGAAGTAGTGACTATAATTTGGATTTATATATGGACAATAATAGTGGTAATAATCATAAAGTCGGATATCTTGAAAATAGTGGTAGTGGTAGTTGGAGATTAAATGATTTTACAGGACAACATAGATGTATTCCACAAAATAATACAAATTCAAGTATGTATGGGTTAATAGTTTATTCAACTGGAAAATATATGAATATCGATAATAATCTTAAACCAACAATAATAGATTCATTACCGATTTGTGAATTATGTACTATTGAAAATGATCCAAGAGTATTTGGTGTAATATCAGATGAAGCTGATGATAATAAAGATAGAAAGGTTGGTTATGGTATTTTTGGAACATATCAAGATAAAACAAATAAGAATGAAAAAAGAATTCATATTAATGGTGTCGGAGAAGGTGCAATGTGGGTTTGTAATAAAAATGGGAATATATTAAATGGTTCATATATTATATCATCAGCAGTTAGTGGTTATGGTATGAAACAAGAATCAAATGAATTATTAAATTCTACTGTAGCAAAAATTACATGTGATTGTAATTTTAATTTAAATCCAATTGTAAAACAAAAAGTTAAAGTTATTGAAAATATTAAAACTTTAAAAAGACAAAAAAAAATAGATTATCAAGAAACAAAAATGGAAATTCAGTTAGATGAAAATACAAATCAATATAGAGAAGTTGAAATAACAAAAACTTATTCTAAAATTGAAACAGAACAAATTCCAATATATAATTCTGAAGGAATACAATTACTAGATAATAAAGGAGAACCAAGAACATTTGAGGTAGAAGTAATGGAAGAATATCAAGTTATTGAAACAGATTTAGATTTTGATGAAAATGGTGATATACAATATGAAGATGACTTAGATGATAATGGTCACCAACAAATGGAATATGAATATGATACAAGATTTTTAAATTCAGATGGATCAATAATATCAAGTGAAGAATATAAAAATAAAAAAGAAAATGGAGAAAATGTATATATTTCATGTTTTATTGGATGTACATATCATTGTGGTTAAAATATATACTGGCTGTTATTTAAAGTGTATTGGCTGTTATTAAAAGTATTCAAATAAAGTAATCTTTATAGTAAAAAAATAAAATTAAATAAATATTTTATGTTATATTAACATATAAAAAGAAAACATGACATATTATAATGTTCAAGATTCTATCTATATTACTACATCTAATAGTAATGTTGGTATTGGTATAACTAACCCTTCAAATAGTTTATCTATATCTGGTGATGTTAATTCAACAACTAATTTTAAAATTAATGGTACACAAGTTTTAGGAGCAACTACTTTAGGAAGCGGAGTTGTCAATTCTTCTTTAACTAATGCTTCTTTAACAAGTAATAGTGCAAATTTAGTAAATGCTGGTACAATTAGCGTATCAACTGGTAATGATTATCAAATTAATTCTGCTAGTGTATTAAATGCAACCACTTTAGGAAGTTCTGTTGTTAATTCTTCTTTACAAAATTTAGGAACTCAAGATGCAGCTTTAAATATGGGTTCACAAAATATTACAAATGCTGCAGATATTGCTTTTACTTCAGCAAGTATCGGAGGTCATATGATTCCTGATACTGATGATACTTATGATATTGGTTCAGCTGAATTTAAAATTCGTGATTTATATGTATCCGATAATTCTATGTGGATTGGTGATACACACAAAATTTCTATTTCCGGTGGTAAAATGAAATTCAGAAAAAGAAAAATCGCAAGTGTTCCAGCAGCAATTCTTGCAGCAGCTCAAGTAGCTACTCCTTCTGTAACTGAATCTCAGGTAGAATCAGCTGCTATTGCTCATGCATCAGTTCTTAATTTATCTGCTATGAAATTAAAACATTGGAAAGCTTACATGAGAACTATAAGTAACCAATCTGGTGCTACAATTCAAGATATTTTCAGAGATAACTCTGATGATTATTCAGAAGAATCCGAAACTAATTGGTTACAAAGTGGTTCAAAAACTTATAATAATACTGGTAATCTAGGTCTTGGTACTTCTGATCCAGCAGCTCTTTTATCACTTCATTATAATCCAGAATCAAGTCAAGGATTAAAAGAATTAATGAGACTTTCTTGGCATGATGCTATGTATGATACTTTAAAAGGAGATGGTGTAAAAATTTCATTTCATCAACCAGATGTTGATAATTTCCCAGGAACTAAAGAATCTGGTTATTTTGGTGTTATGAAAGCAAATGCTGTTGAAGCAAATAAAGAATCTGATATAACAATCGCAAATCATGATGGTACAAATATGGTAGAAAGATTAAGAATTTTAAGTACTGGTCAAGTAGGTCTTGGTAAAGTTCCAAGTACAGATTATAAATTAGATATATCTGGTGATATTAACTTTACAGGTTCATTATATCAAAATGGTAGTGCTTTCTCAAGTGGT
>Ga0315334_10000091_pt1 | contig 58729 bp, 47 predicted proteins | sample M150034915metaG_FD_205555 | JGI IMG/M metagenome (GOLD analysis project Ga0315334, IMG submission 205555) | Ammonia-oxidizing marine archaeal communities from Monterey Bay, California, United States - M1 500m 34915 | ecosystem: Environmental > Aquatic > Marine > Intertidal zone | place: USA... | reverse complement strand
CGAGAAGTTCAGTCGGCATACATTCGTTCCGGACAGGAACATTTCTCTAAGGATGTCCTTATCTCTACATGCCGGACCCATGGTCGCTATTATTTTGGTTTTTTTCATTTAAATAAACACTAAATTCTCCGCTGAAGCGATCTCATCGGGATAAAAACGATACGCTGCCAGAATGCTGGGTGCAGTTTTGAGCTTTTGTATTAATTCATCAACTTCAATAGCAGCATTGTCGCATAAGAAAAGGAAGTAATCAATGGTTGTTTTTTCCTGAATTAAGTAGCTTCCTTTACTCTTGTTTTTAATTAAGAAATAATCCAAGCGAGATTCTTCATCTTTGAACTCATAAGCAGAATGAGAAGAAGTGATTTTTCCACTTTTGCTGGATAAAACAAAATCCTTTTCGCATTTGCGTAATTTGAGACCCATTGTCTCATTAATGCTCCAGGCCAAACGATAATCACTGTGATGGGAGCAAACTCCAATTACATCGAAATCGATCTCTTTATCAATCTCCAGGATGTATTTCTTTTTTCTGGCCATAATCTGTTGTACTACGAAATTAGTTATTTTTAACGGTATTAATGACGCTTTGAACTCCACGGTTGTTTTTGGTTTTTTTAAACCAATAGCATTAATTATTCGGAACGGTTTTTGAATACACGCTGACATTATTAATTTTAACAAAAAAAAATAAATTATGGGAAAGAAAGGAATAAAGCTGTTACTGATTTTCGTTGCTTGTAGTTCATTTGCATTTTCACAAAAAGTTATGCTGCTAGAAGGAGATGGAGGATTCGATTTTATTGTAAGCCAGCCGGTGGTAAATGTTGCATATGATTTTTCTGATTATAGTGTAGGTAAATATGCCAGTGAGCAAGAATATGTAAACAAGAAAATCACCGAAGGGAACGAAAAAGAGGATGGAAAAGGAGACCGATGGAAAGAAAGCTGGTATGGCTCTAGAGAGCGCGTGTACCAACCAAAGTTCGAGTCTTTGTTTAACAAAACACTTAAAAAGAAAGGGGTTTCTATTGAACAGGGTGAGCAAGGAGTTGAATACACTTTGACTGTAAAAACCACGTTCATTGAACCAGGGTTTAATATTGGTATAGCAAGCAGACCGTCAGCGGTTAGTTTCGAATATATCTTTACGAATTCGGATGGCGATGTAGTTGCACGATTATCGCAGAAGATGGTTCCAGGATCACAGGCGATGGGGATGGATTTTGATACTTCTACCCGTATTTCTGAATCTTATGCAAAAGCGGGTAAAATGCTCGCTGGCCACATTTACAAAAAGATAAAGAAAAAATAAATAGTTGAATCAATAAGAGCGCCATTCAGCGCTCTTATTTTTGTCTTGTAGTCCCTATATTTACATCGATCCGATCATCTTCTTCGGATCCACCAATTCATCGTATTCATCTTCTGCCACATAGCCCAGTCGGATCGCCTCTTCTTTGAGTGTAGTTCCGTTTTTATGAGCAGTGTTGGCTATCTCTGCAGCTTTGTAATAACCGATCTTAGTGTTTAGAGCAGTAACCAGCATGAGCGAGTTATTCAACAGATCATCTATTCGTTCCTGGTTCGGTTCAATACCTTGTGCACAGTTCGTATCAAAAGAAATACTTGCATCTCCGATAAGCGCAGCACTTTGCAGAAGGTTGCATGCCATCATGGGTTTAAATACGTTCAGCTCATAATGTCCTTGCGTGCCGCCAACTGAAATTGCCACATCGTTACCCATAACCTGCGCACAAACCATCGTTAGTGCTTCTGCCTGTGTCGGATTTACTTTCCCGGGCATTATTGAAGAGCCGGGCTCATTTGCGGGGATGGTAATTTCACCTATCCCAGATCTTGGCCCTGAGGCCATCAAACGAATATCGTTCGCTATTTTATTCAAAGAAACAGCTATTTGTTTTAATGCACCATGCGTTTCGACGATTGCATCATGAGCGGCGAGTGCCTCGAATTTATTTTTGGCTGTGACAAAAGGAAGCCCAGTAAATGCAGCAATTTTTTTAGCAACAAGTACATCGTAGCCTTTAGGTGTGTTAAGTCCGGTGCCTACTGCGGTACCACCAAGAGCCAGCTCCGAAAGATGATCCAATGTGTTTTTAATTGCCTTGATTCCATGATCCAGCTGAGAGACATAGCCCGAAAATTCCTGACCCAGTGTTAACGGTGTGGCATCCATGAGGTGTGTTCGGCCAATTTTAACAACGTCTTTAAATTCTTTGGATTTAGCATCAAGCGTATTTCTTAGCTGCTCGATTCCTGGAATCGTCTTTTCGACAACCATTTTATAACAGGCAATGTGCATTCCTGTCGGAAAAGTGTCGTTACTGGATTGTGATTTATTGACATCATCATTAGGTGAAAGTGCTTTTTCACCCTCACCTATTTTTTTACCCATATTAACATGCGCCCGGTTTGCAATAACCTCGTTCACATTCATATTACTTTGAGTACCGGAGCCTGTTTGCCAGATAACCAAGGGGAATTGGTCGTCGAGCTTTCCTGCTAGAATATCTTCAGCGGCCTGGGAAATTAAATCTCTTTTTTCTTCGTTTAGAACACCCAATTCACAGTTTGCATGAGCCGCGGCCTTTTTCAAATATGCAAATGCATGAACGATTTCAATTGGCATTGATGCTGCGGGACCAATTTTAAAATTGTTACGTGAGCGTTCGGTTTGCGGGCCCCAGTATTTATCTGCGGGCACCTTCACCTCACCAATTGTATCTTTTTCTATTCGATATTCCATAATTCTGCAATTAATAGTTGAATAATTTAGTACTTTTACGCTTATTATACATTACAAAAATAGTAAGAGATGAGCATTTTCGGTCTAGTTATTTTTCTTTTAATTGGTGGCATGGCGTTTTGGACCCTTGCATTTTTACTTGGATTCATCTTGCCTTATTGGATAACACTAGGAATAGCTGAAAAAATGCGTCCCAAAAGAATATTTGATGAGGAGTAAAATTACGATCCATTGAATGTAATATAATTCTCTTTTTACGAGCTGACCACTCCATTTTTGGGGTGGTTTTTTATTTTAAAGCCAAATTGGAAGGATCTGGAATTAATTTCAAACCCACACTTTTGCCCCTTCAGAGCAATTCTGACAAATTTCAATTTCATTTCTACCGGTTAATATTGCCTGACGGAATGAATTGTATTGCGGATTGTGCCAGATATTTTTAAATGGAGCACTATTGATCGTCCCCAAAACATGTTGAGCATCTTTATCAAAACAGCAAGGAACAACCTTGCCATCCCAGGTAAGAACGCACGATGACCACATTCTCCAGCAGTGGTTTCCCGTTTGCTTCTTTAGTTTGTACGTGCCGTCTTTTTGTCTTTTGTATCTTGAGTATTTTTCATTTTCAGGAATAAGAGAATTTCCGTTCTTATAATCATACAATTGCGCAGATTTAATTCGTACCTCATCTATATTTAATTCTTTCCCCAGTTTTAGCACATCGGAAATTTCATGCTCATTTTGTTTTACTGCCAAAAATTGAAATATCAAATGAGGTGTTTTAGAGCCCAATTCTTTTTTTGCCTGCAAAATGTTCTTTGTTCCATGTAAAACCTTTTCAAGCTGACCATTAATACGATAGTTCTCGTATGTTTGCTGTGTTAGACCATCAATTGAAATTGTTAATCGGTCGAGGCCGGAAGCCACAATTTCTGCTGCCTTTTTTTTGTCAATGAAATGTGCGTTTGTTGAAGTAGCAGTATAGATTTTGTTTCGCTTGGCTTCTTTGATCAGATCGAGAAATTCAGGATGCAAAAATGGTTCCCCCTGGAAATAATAGTTGATGTAAAAAACGGAACGTTTCAATTGATGTATCATTGTTCGGTGCAACATCAAATCTAGTTTTCCGGTAGGACGCGTAAATTTTTTCAGACCGCTCGGGCATTCCGGGCATCCTAAATTGCAAGCGGTTGTTGGCTCAATACTTAATGAAAATGGTAATCCCATGTGTTGGGATCTTCTTGTAATTCTGGAAATAAGGTAACTACTTTTGAGCAGCACCAAATTCCACAATCTATAAAAAGAGAGCTGTTTGCTTATGTTTATATTGTCTTTCGTTGTTGCGATAGTACAAATATTAGGTGTACAAAGTTAAGATAATACAATGCCATGTGATAACGACAATAAAGTAAACTAGGAATCAATAATAAATGAAGAACTTATTTAAGCAGTGTGATCAGACCGGTAATTATTTCACTGGTGTTTTTCGGTTCGCAGGAAACAAAGGTGATTTTCCATAGGTAGGTTCCTGTCTGCGTCATTGTTCCAACAGGCGTTGTTCCATCCCATCCGAAATCCGGATCTCTTGACTCAAATACAACTTCACCCCATCGGTTGTATATTTCGAGTTTCCATTCTTCAACACCCAAATAAGCTATTGGAAGAAATGTATTGTTGAACATGTCGCCGTCCGGAGTGAATGAATTGGGTGCGTACAAAGTAAATGGTTCAATATATAGTTTTTGAGAGGCGGTATCCCTACAGCCAAATTCACTTTCAACGATTTGATAAGGGCTATGGTGCCCGTCGGTAAAATACAAATGGCTTGGATTCGATTCAGTACTGAACGAAGTGCTGTCATCGAACCAGTAAAAATAACTATCAGCAGCAACAGACTGATCGGTGAAATGAACCACGGAATTACAGATGTCCGTATAATTCGGGTCTATTGAGAATCCCGCTTCGGGTCTTGGATGTACATCCACCAGATCAGGATTCATTAGTGATAAAGTGCTAACACATCCAGAAGCTGTAGAAATTGTTAGTGTCACATTAAATTGTCCGGCATCGTAATAAATGTTTGTTGGGTTTTGCTCGGTAGAACCAGTGCCGTCTCCAAAGTCCCAATTATAGGTGATTCCCGTTTCGGCAAAACTTGAATCAATGAAAAAAGCTTCAAACGGTGCACACTGTGTAGCGTCCAAGATCCCAAAATTTATTTGGGGTTCCTGATACAGATATATATAATGCGTTACAGTTTCGATGCAATCGTCAAAAGTCCCCGTCAATGTTATTGGAATAGAACCCGTTGTGGTAAATGACACACTCGGTTCGTCTATATTATTTGAGCTTTGTATTGAAGCATTCGGACCAAAATTCCAGGTGAAAACAGAATTTGGAGGCCCGCTCACAGTACCATCAAAATTAAAACTGTTGCCGGTAATGCAAAGAGAATCCTCCGAAGTAAAGGCAACGTGAAGAGCCTCGTTCAATGTGATTGATTGCGTTGTTGTATCGCTGCAAAATGGCGATGAGCCGGAAATTAAGGTAACCACATACGTTCCGGGTGCCGGGAAAGTGAAGGTGGGCTCTTCCAATGTACTCACATCCGTGTTGGTCCCTGGGACACCAAAATCCCAGCTGTAGATATGAGATTCCAGTGAATTATTTCCAAAATCGATTGTTAAACCCGCGCATTCAACTTCCAAGGGAAGTACTATTTCGGCGACAGGATCAGCATAAATAAAAACAGAGTCGGTAAATGTGCCTACACAGATATTGTAAACTGCTTCAATTGTCACCGGAATGAAGCCTGTAGTGTTAAAGTTGACATTGCTTATCGTTTGGCCGGTGGCAGTTGTTGGATTTCCATTAGGTCCAAAGTCCCAATTATATGTAGTACTTGCAGGGCCAGAACTCGAGCCAACGAAATCAAAGCTGTTATCTAAAAAACAGATCGAATCATTTGAGGTAAAGGACGTAACAATTTCATTGTTTACATTAATGTCCATATAAGCGGTATCTGTGCATGGCCATCCCGGATTTACAACAAGCATTGCCTGATAAATGCCAGATGCGGGGTACGTATATGTAGGCTCGAAAGCATTACTTACATCTGTTGAAATTCCGGGAACACCAAAATCCCACGCATAATTGGTTCCACCAAATGAGTTGTTTATGAAATCTATGGTAAGCCCGTCGCAGTATGAGACAAATGTTGGCAATTGATCTTGAGCTGGAAGCAATGCCTGCATGGTTATTACGCAATCAAAAACCTGGAACAAAAAGTCGCGAACGGTTTGATTGATAACTACTCCATTTCTGATTTCCTGAACCTGAACACCAACAACAAATTTGCCAAGCAGCCCAGGCGTTACCGAAAGCATTCCGGTATTAGCATCAATGCTGGTTAAAGAGCCAGGTCCCAAAGGTGTCGCGGCTGTAAACCCACCCGCCCAGACTATATCAGTATAGGGAGGAGGTGGTGCTGGGTTGGGCATTGGATTTACATTAGATGCGCCAGTAAAAGGGGTGACTAATGAATAAACAAGTTGATCCCCATCTGGGTCTATTGCGCTGTGGTCAAAGACCAGGTCATCATTATTGCACAATACAAGTGGAGGATAATTTGAAAATCTTGGACTACTGTTAACATGTGTGTTTCCAGCATTCCCGGGTACATGACAGGTTAGTGTGAATCCGGCATCTGCAGGGTTGATCAAATTTGTAATATTGGGCCCTCTGCAACAACGCTGGTAGGTAACGTTGTAGCCACCTACTGTTGGTGGTAAATTAACGGTAGTTGAATAAAGCGTTGTTTCGGTACAGTTACTCGGAGTTGAAGTCACACATGGGTTGGTAACAACCACTGGAACCACAGAGCTACCCGTAAAGGGTACCTGGATGTTGTGTACTAAAAAGTTATTGGCATCGTAGACCGCCAAATTTAAAGGATTGTCAAAAGCAGCACCTGTAGAATTACAGTCCCGGTACATTGAGATGTAAAAGGTGTAGTTATTGTTGCCTAAATAATCATAGTAAATATCCCCACCCACAATGTGAGATGCCCTTGCTGAAAATAAATTCAATAGCAATAATATGAATAAGGTCTTTTTCATGTATTAGCTTAGACGTAAAAGTATTGCAAATGTTGTTCCAAAAAGAGAACAAATTATCGTTTAAATTGAACTTCTAAAAGAGCAAATTACTTCAATAGTTTGTTTATTCTATAGAGGTTTTAAACTTAAAATTACAAAATTCTTCAATTTTTTGACCGTTAATTATTCTTTTTATAGCTGTAGCATCTTCAAATTCTGGAGGCACAAGCTCATTTTTCAGAGCTATTGAAGTGTAATAACTCTTCCTATCCGGATGCTCAGGATGAACCACATTAAATACATCTCCAAATTTTTGACAATCAATCAGATGTACGATAATTGAAATCACATCTGTCTGATGTACAAGGTTTACAGGGCATTCAGGATTCGTTAATCCGGTTCTTCCTTGTAACTGTATAATAGGATGCCTGTTTGGTCCAACGAGTCCTGCAAGACGAAGAATGGTCAATTTATTTTCGAGCACTTTACTCAATGCTGTTTCTGCTTGAAATATACTGGTCTGCTTTTCGTTTTCGAAAAAAACATAGTCTTCCGTAAAATCTCCATCCTTTTGCGGATAGACTCCTGTTGAGCTGGTAAAAACGACTTCCTTGATTGAATCGAACTGTTGGCAAATTTCAACCAATCTTTCACCATATAATTCAATTTTTTGTTTTTGTATTGGTGGAAGAGTTAAGATAAGAATGTCCGTAGCTGCAATAATTTCAGAGGGGATCATTGCATTCGTTTCCAGATCAAAAAGAAAAGATTGGATGCCTTTATTTTCCAATGTAGAAAGTTTGTTCACGTCCTTTGTGGAACCAAAAACGTGGCACCCTTTATTCACGAGTGCAACTCCGAGAGGTAACCCAAGCCAGCCGCATCCAATAATTGTTACATTCAATCCTTTCATCTTTAGCACATAAATTTACTATGATTAAATTTACGCATGAATTTTTCAAGAGCTTTTATTCGTTTTAACTGGATCACGCTGGTATTGATCTACCTGGTGGTTGTTGCGGGAAGCTTTGTGAGAATAACCGGAAGCGGAATGGGCTGTCCGGACTGGCCCAAATGTTTTGGTCAATGGGTGCCTCCTACAACTGAGACAAGTTTGCCTGAAGATTACAAAGCAATATATTCAGAGAAAAGAGCACAAAAAATTGAACAATTCTCAAAGCTTTTGAATGCGGTAGGCTTTAAGGAAACAGCAGAAAAATTGAAAACAGATCCTCAGCTGAGAATGGAAGAGGATTTTAATGCCAATAAGACCTGGACTGAGTACGTTAACCGTTTGTTTGGGTTTTTGGCAGGAAATGCAATGCTGTTGAGTTTTATCTGGCTCATCTGGAAATATAGAAAGAGGACGCTGGTACTATTAGCCGGGTTCAATTTACTGTTAATGGCATTTCAGGCCTGGTTCGGCTCCATTGTTGTTGCTTCGAACTTAATTCCCTGGACCATTACGGTACACATGTTTTTGGCTTTGGTCATTATTGGAATTCAATTGTATTTGATCCACGAAATAAGCGGTTTGAAGCGGGCTAAGCTTTCCCACCCAAAATGGATGTTGCTGTTACTTTGGGGGTGTTTTGCAATTGTGTTTTATCAAATGTTTTTGGGGACTCAGGTCAGAGAGTCTATAGATGTTTTGACCAAGCAGGGAGTAGGGAGGGATTCATGGACCGATACCCTTGGTGTACCCTTTTACATTCATCGAAGTTTTTCATGGCTGGTTCTTGTTCTATTGGCATTGATAGCATGGCAAAATGAACGGCTGCAAAAATATCGATCCGTTCGAATAGTATTTTTAATTCTTGTACTCGAATTAATTTCAGGAGTACTTTTAGTTTATGCAGACATGCCGGGTTTAATTCAAACAAGTCATCTTATATTTGCCACAGTTATTTTTGGAATTTTACTTATGGTATTATTCCGAAGTAAAATCGGAGCGCATGCTCAAGTTGATACATAAAATGAATCAGTTTTAAAATGCATATAGCAGGGATTTTAATTTCATTAATTATTGGTATTGTTCTGGGGCTTGTTGGTGGAGGTGGCTCCATACTGACAGTGCCCCTGGTACATTATTTTTTTGATATATCAATGTACCTATCCACTACCTATTCTTTGTTTGTTGTAGCAATTGCAGCTTCTATGGGAGTTATTCAGGGAGTTCGGGAAAATCAGATTGATTTTAGAAAAGGTGTTTTATTTGTCATTCCAAGTATGGCAGTAGCCTTTTGTATTAGAGCCTTCATAATGCCAATTATTCCAAATTCATTTTGGCTAGGTGAACTTGAACTAACACGTGATATTATAATTACTGTTTTACTGATATTTGTTATGTTTTATATTGGATTTAAAACGCTGTTTGCAGTGAGAACACCTTCATCTAAAACGTCTTCCGTTACTGTAATTGTATTATTTGGAGTAGTAACCGGTGCGCTAAGTGGATTTATTGGTGCAGGTGGCGGGTTTATTATTGTCCCTATTCTTTTGCGAATGGGGATGAACATGCAAAGGGCCGTTGGAACGTCCTTGTTTATCATTATGGTGCAATCGGGCGTAGCACTCATTGGAGATTTTACTACTAATGAAATTATGGATCAAGGCGGGATCAATTGGCCAATTCTTCTATCGATAACGGCTGCCACGGTTGTCGGTGTTTATTTTGGGAATCGATTACAACAGAAAATGACCGGTACGATTTTACGAAAAATTTTCAGTGTTTTAATTTTAATGGTGGCCATTGGTCTGGTGTTAAAATTGGTTTTAAATTAATCCGATCACGTCTTGAAAATCCAAAGGCATATACTATATTTGCACTCCTGAAATTTAAAATTCAGCGGTCCTATAGCTCAGTTGGTTAGAGCACCTGACTCATAATCAGGTGGCCCCAGGTTCGAGTCCTGGTGGGACCACAAGTTTAAATTTTAAACCTCTTTCTATCAATTAGTTAGGGGTTTTTTGTTTTAATTATCGTCGTTGACGTGCACGTTTCCATTTTTAATTAGCCGAATATTTTGGAATAGGTGTAACGTAGTAGCCTTTACCGTCCATTTCAAAGTCTACTTTATCAGCTCAAAGATATTTCCGATTATGTTTTTATCTTTAACTTAATGCATCTACCATGCTTTAGATACAATTTATTATTTCTACTTGTATTCACTTGTGAATCCCTTACAGCTCAGCTTGATCCCCATGCAGGTATCATCCATTCTCTGACAGAGGGAGCAGATGTGTCGGTATCTTCCATTACACCGACTACTTTTGCAGAAAGTATTATTGATGGGGATGAGATTACATTTTGGCAATCCGGGGGAGCGCTTCCCTCAGGTTTTATGGTTCGTGAGGATCTCAATATTTTATTGGGGATGGGCGGGACGCCTGCTACCTCCAATTCCGGGGGACTTCTCGACACGGCGATTACGGATGGAGATGTTTATACTTCTTTACAAATACCACAGGTTTCAGGCAAAGCCTGGGTAGAGATTGACCTGGGAAGTGCCAGTCCTTTTCGATCCCTTTCGATGCAGGGAAGTGTAATGCTAGATTCCATTTCTGTTTGGGTTTTTCATATTGGGGGCGATTCGTTGAAATTGGGAGCTTACTATGAAGCCGATAATTACAGCATGAAACGCTTCTCTTTGATCGATACTATCACCATGATCCGTCTGGTATCCGATGTCGGATTTAACCTTACCGATGTTGGTGCACTGGCTGAGATCCCCACTGAATATGCCGTAATTGATTTAGGATCAGTGAAGAATATTGGATGGCTGGAATCCAGGCATTATTCAGGTAGCGATGTTTCCTCTTCTCAAATTATGCTGAGTCCGGATAGCATTTCATGGACTGTGGTGGCTGACCTGGATCCAGGAGCAACTTCTTTAATTATCAATCGATTGCCAACAGAGATCCCTGCCCGTTACATAAAATTGGTTCACACCATGGTAGAAGGGAATTGGAACAAGGCCGAGATATGGGAAATTCGTGCATACGATCAATATGGGAGATTTGGGCCCTTTCCTGCTCCTTCACCAAACACAAATGCCCTCTCAGAAATGCTGGGCGTAAATGGAATCTGGGGCTGGGGACACAATGTATATTCGGATCTTCTGGCTTCAAACGAGGGGCCCTTTCAGTACAACAGGATCTGTACGCATGCACGCAACTACCATAATTTAAATTGGGATGTGTCCGACCCGGATATTATTCCTGATTTTGATGGAATGCCGGGAAGCCTAGCCCAAGGTTGGTTGGACTGGGATCGGGAGTATGCGGTTTGGGATTCTGCAGGTTTGGATGTTTATGCTAGTATTCAGTTTACCAATGCTATTCAGCCGGCAAGTATTTGGGATGATCCCTATCTGGCAGCATATAATTATGGTTTTGCTTTTGCGGAACATTTTGGTCCCGGAGTTGGAAATGGGCTGGTAAAGAGAATAGAAGTAGGAAATGAACCCTGGGACTATGATGCGTCTTTTTACCGTGAAGTCCTTCAAGGAATGGCGGAAGGTGTCAAAGCCGCCGACCCTAGTATGTTGGTCTTCCCTTGTGCACTTCAGGCTATCGACTCGAGTGCGGAATTGGGAAATTATATGAACTATGCCGGAGCTCGATTACTGGATACCATTGCCCCCTATATAGATGGATTGAATGTGCATTATTATAGTTATTATAATGACTCGGCTGGAACTCGGAGAGCCACCTACCCGGAGAACTATGTTTCCTACATGCGGGCAATTTTGAACGACCTCAGGTTTCGTGATGCCAATTTTCCCGGAAAGAAGATGTTTGTTTCGGAATGGGGATGGGATTCTGATGGTGCAGGAGAGTCATGTACACACAATGAATGTGTTTCTGAAGCTGCCCAAGCCATATATGGAGTCCGTTATGCCATGATGCTGAGTCGGCTTGGTGTGGATGAGATGACCTGGTTTTTCTATGCCAATTCGAATAATCCTTCTTCACTCTATACTCGTTCCGGACTCACTGGTTCGAGCGCGACCTCCTTTATGGAGAAGAGATCTTTTACCGCATTTGAAGCCCTGCTTCATCGTATTGGGGATCATTACTTTTTGGATACTCTGGCAGAAAACGACGACCATTGGGTGTATTTGTTTGGTGATTCTCTTGGTACACCAACCTATGTGATCGGATGGAGGCCTGTGGATGAGTCAAATGGAAGTTTTACTTCTGCATCCGTATCCATTGCGTATCCCCCTGATTCAGCATGGACAATTGCCGGCTTGTCTAGTACAGGTACTAATGCTGTACTCCCTGCTTATTCCGGAGGAACCATGACACTTTCTTTATCCGGAGTTCCTTTGGTTGTAAAGTTGCAGGATACTCCGATTACATCGATAGCCGAGGATGTTAACGAAAAAATAACCGTGTACCCTAATCCTACTAACGGAGATGTTTTTATAAACGGATATGATCTTTCGAAAGGAACTATTGTGCTTACAGATTGTCTGGGGGGAGTGGTGAGAAGCTGGAAAGAGGCAAGTGAACCATTAAACATTGCTGATCTGCCCCAGGGGATTTACTTTTTGACACTCAATTACATGGAGGACTCGAATGTTGTGCGGTTGGTCAAAATAGAATAATTCTGCTGAACCATGAATAATAAAAATCATCCATTAATCCCAAAGAAGTAAATATTCAAAAATTATTTATCTTCGCTCATTAATATGGAGTCTGAAGAAGGTAACAATTATAATTTGTCACAATTGACGAACGGAATCGTTCGTCTGGAAATCGAAGAAGATATTGAGCTTTCGGGGGAACATGTGCAAGAGTATATCGATGAAATGGACATCTATTATAAGGATGGTAAACTACCCTTATTGTTGGTAGTTCTGCCGCATTCATATGCGATTTCATTCTCTGCAATGTCCCAAGCCAAAAACAATAAAGGGGCCAAACGAATGGCAATTATTTCAAAAAGAATCGCTATGAGAAGAGGTCTTCAGCTGGCTCTTCGTATTTCAAAAATAAATGTTCCAATACATTTTTTTAACGAGGAAGAACAGGGAATAAAATGGCTCCTAGACGCGTAAAATAAATCCTACTACAACTTTATTTCCAGGGTGTTGAATACACGGTTCCTTTGGATGAATTGTTATTGGAGAATTAAAACCCTTTGCTGAAGGCAGAACCGTTAACCTTTGTTTTATTCGATTTTGAATATAAAACAGTTATTAATTAGAATAACAGTGTCCGAGTTTTTGTGGTACAACAAAAAAAACCCTTCAGTATCGAAGGGTTTTTCCGGTATGCCTAAAAAGAAGAACCTATTCTATTCTCTTGTCTTTTTAAGGGTGTAATGTGAAGTATTTAAATAAAAGTAATTCAAAAGTCGAGAGAAAAGGGAATCTTTTGCCGGTACCTCCAGTCTTGAAAGTGGAATTGAGATTGATGGAAGTCCATCCGAAATTCTATGCCGACTTGTTTTGGGTGGGAAGAGCCTGCCTGTTAATGCGGCCTTCACAACTTGTTGCTTTGTAATCGAGTTACGACCACAATAAGGCCATATATCCACACCGATGGAGCTGTCATTGACATAATCAATGAGAACACATGGAATGCATTCTAAATTGAGCTTTTTGGCTACCTCAAACCTATGGTGTCCGTCCAGGATCGTTCCACTATAACGATCTACGAGTAGAGGCTTCTTATAGAGCCCCCATTCCCGCGTGAGGTGTTCTATTTCGCTTACTTTATACGTTAATGTTTGTTCGTGTGCCCGTAGTCTTTTTAAGGGCACTAGCTCAATGTTCATCACTTCTTCTGCGCTCTTTTTTTGCAGATGAAATTCTTGTTTTAGCGGAATAACTATGTCGAATGATACCATACTGTTTGTTTTTAATTGAATAGCATTTTTATTATTTACGATGCAATCTTTAAGGTTGCAGTTTCTATTTTCTTTATTGCCTTTAGTGTTTTTAAAATGGAGTCGGGGGTAACCGAAATGGATCCGATATTTTGCTCGACTAAAAACTGAGCAAATTCGGGGAAATCGGATGGAGCTTGTCCACAGATACCTACTTTGACACCATGTGCTTTGGCTTTTTCTATTAGAAATTTGATCATTTCTTTAACGGCTAAATTACGCTCATCGTACAGATGAGACACCAGAGCAGAATCTCGGTCCAGACCAAGGGTCAATTGTGTAAGATCATTTGATCCTATTGAGAATCCATCCACCAAGGGAGCAAAATGTTCTGCAAGAATGAAATTCGATGGAATTTCAGCCATTAGATAAACCTGCAGGCCATTTTTGCCTCTTTCCAATCCGAATTCTTTCATAACGGCAAGAACAGATTCACAATCTTTTACTGTTCTGCAAAACGGGATCATCACAATGACGTTCTTAAAGCCCATCTCTTCTCGTACTTTTTTAATTGCCATACATTCCATCTCAAAAGCCTGTTTGAATTCGTCGGAATAATAACGCGATGCACCTCTCCAGCCGATCATGGGGTTCTCTTCATCTGGTTCAAAATAGTTCCCTCCGAGTAGGTTTTTGTATTCGTTTGATTTAAAATCACTGAACCGAACAATTACATCTTTACCATAAAACCCTGCGGCAATCTTTGAAATTCCTTGCGCGAGCTTCGAGACGAAAAAGGATTTTTCTGATTCATACCCCATTGTAATCTCCTTGATTTTCTGGGATAATAGTTCATCATTAATTTCCTTGTGTTTCAGCAAGGCCAAAGGATGTACTTTTATATAATTATTGATAATAAATTCTTCTCTTGCAAGCCCTATACCCTGATTGGGTAAAAATGAAAATTTAAATGCAAGATCCGGTGAAGCAACATTTAGCATTAGCGGTGTTGCAACTTCTGGTAATTCATCTCTTGAAAAAGTGGTTTTCTGATAATTACAAATACCGTTATATATATAACCTGTTTCACCCTCAGCACATGAAACGGTTACTTCGGAGGAGTTTTTCAATACCAAATTGCCTGTAGAAGTCCCCACAACAGCAGGTATGCCAAGCTCTCTTGAAACGATTGCAGCATGACATGTTCTTCCGCCTTTATTCGTTACGATTGCAGCGGCCTTTTTCATAATAGGCTCCCAGTCGGGATTGGTCATCTCTGTTACCAGAACATCTCCTTCGTTGAAGCTTCCTATCTCGTCAATATTATTGATTATACTTACTTTCCCGGAACCAATTCCGTCACCAACAGCTATGCCTTCGAGAATGACTTGTTGTTCCGATGTTTTGTCAATTTTATACTGTACGATACCATTATTTAATTTATTGGAATGAATAGTTTCTGGTCTGGCCTGAAGAACGTAAAGCTCATTATTAATGCCGTCAAATCCCCATTCCACATCTACAGGGCACCATCTTTTCATTTTATTAGAATAATGTTGCTCGATCTTAATGACCATTTCAGCTACTTTTTTGACCTGGTCCTCGGTAAGACAAAAATTATTTCGCCTTAAAGTGGATACATCTTTTATTTTTACCGGGCCTTTTTCATTGGGACCGGAATACACCATTGATTGTTTTTTCGTCCCTATTTTTTTCTCAATCACGGCCATCGTAGGTTTAAAAACCAAATATTCATCCGGAGAGATACTTCCCTGAACTAAAAGTTCTCCCAAACCATAACACGCGTTGATCAGTACAACATCTTTAAAACCACTTTCGGTATCTAAAGAAAAGGCAACACCAGAAACGCCTTTGTCCGTTCTGGCCATTTTTTGCACACCCACAGATAGGTAAACATCTGTGTGGCTAAAACCCATCGCGTCTCTGTAGGAAATTGCTCTATCTGTATACAATGAGGCATAGCATTTTTTAACGGATAACAACAGCTCTTTTTTAGAGCTAATATTTAAAAAAGTTTCTTGCTGTCCGGCGAATGAAGCATTGGGCAGATCTTCTGCGGTAGCAGAGGATCGAACGGCAACATCTGTATTTTCCACACCGTATTTATTGGACAGCTCTTCGTACGATTTTAAAATAGACTTTTCAATTGCCGCGGAAAGTTTTGCTTTCATTATAGCATTTCTGATTTTTCTTCCTGCGAGCTGTAATTTTTTGATGTCTGTCGAGTCAAGATTTACCAACGTTTTTTGGATGAACGTATCCAAATCATTTGCAATAAGAAATTTTTTGAACGCATTTGTTTTAATTGCAAATCCTTCTGGGACATTGATCCCCAAAGAATTCATTGCACGGAACATTTCTCCCAGAGAAGCGTTTTTACCACCTACATCGGATATATCATCCAATGTGATCTTACTAAAAGGAACTGTAAACTTTACCATATTAACTTCTACACTTTATATTTATACTATAGGCTGGTTATAAGTCATGATTCGGTTGCATACTATAGTCAATCTCCAATTTCGTATTGAGTAGTCTTTTTTGTATAGAGTCGTTTAATAATTAATAAGATGGTGTGATTTTTTTTCAATTTGGATATACGGACTTTCTTTTAAATAAAACCCATCATTATCCAAGGCAATCCGATCATTGCCAACAATAGTGCAACTGCTGTTAATTTCCCTTTTAAATCAATTTCTTTTCGGCCGTAGCAAAACGAATAAATAGAACTAATGGTACTAATGAAATTACTGGAAACTCTAATTTCCGGACGATGTAACTTGGGAGTGTTTTTGATTCTGACTTCACTAAACTCGCTTGCATAACTTTCCATAACGAACAACTTTTAATTGTTAAAAACTAAATTATTAGGTTGGTTACGTTAAAAGTTGAGGTTGTTTTTGTCTACAAAAGACAATTAATTAGGGTAATTGGTCAATACTTTTGACAGTTTAAATAAAATCAATTAGGTATTTTGGTGTAGTAGGTAGTATGAGGTAGGAAAGTTATGATTTGATTCGGGAATGAGATAATAGAAAAAAGCGTACCATTTCGCTAGAGAAATCATAAGCCATTGAAAAACAATGCTATAACAAAACTACAGGAATAAGAATAATTCCCAAAACGGGAAGGTTGGCGCCATTTTGGACAAAATAACGCCATCGAAGATTATAAATTAGTGCCAGAACGAAGAATAAAATCCTTTTAACTTTTTAATAAGGATCGAACTGTGTTAGCTATGATCTTACCATCTGCTTTACCAGCTAATTTTTTGGTAAGCATACCCATAACCTTACCCATATCCTGTGGCCCGCTTGCACCGGTTGCTTGAATTGCTTGCTCCACTTCTTTTTCAATTTCCTCTTCCGACATCATTTCGGGCATGTATGCTTTGATCACATCGGACTGAAATATTTCATCCTTAGCTAAGTCTTCACGTCCTTCTTTAATATATAGATCATAGGTTTCGATACGTTGTTTGTACAATTTAACAACTATTTTCATAGCTGTTTCATTGGAAACTTCGCCACTTCCAGATGTTGCTTCAAGCAATAACTTTGATTTGATATCGCGCAATGCCGCTAATTTGTCTTTTTCACGTGCAAGCATAGCAGCTTTTATGTCGGAATTAATTTGATCAATGAATGCCATTAGTCTACGTTATCGTGCAAGAAAGAATTATTGTTATTCAAAGATGATGTTCCTTCCTCATCTTTTGAGACACTCAAACGGCCTTTGGATTCTTCTGTACTTGGAGGAGTGTTGTCGAGTTCAATATTCCGTCGCACATAAGCCGGTTCATCTTCGAACTCCTGTATGCCGTCGGCTTTCTTAAGCTTTTGGGTGTAATCTTTGATTCGGGATAGTCTTTCTTGTGATAATCTTTGTTGTTCTTCAGCAGTAAGTGATTTCTTTTCTTTGGAATCAAGATCGGTAGAAGCCTGCTCATCATCCAGGACGTGAACGGTGATTTTATCATCCTCATTTTCCTCTGTTGTCTCTGAAGAAGCATCAGTATTACTTAAGTTCCAATCCAATTCCATTTCTTCTTGTTCCTTCTTTTCTATTCTTTTTAGATCATCGTTTGATTTTCCAGCAGTTTTCAAGAATGGCTCTTCTTCTAATTCTTCAATTTCTTTGGCGCCAGACCAGGGGTTTTGTTGGGTAGGGGAGCTCAAAGGAGCTTTAATTTCATTTTTACCTTCTTCATCAAGTTGGGTTACTTGTTTTTCTGGGGCTTTTTCAAATCCAGTGAGCGGGGTTGATGAAAATCCTGTTGCGATAATAGTGACACTCAATTTATCGCCTAATGAATCATCTTTAGCATGTCCAAAAATAACGTCTGCGGTAGATCCCGCTGCATCCTGAATGTAATCGGTGATTTCGGTGATCTCATCCATCAAAACCTCTTGATCGCCGTAGGTAATGTTCAGCAATACATATTCGGCGCCACTGATATCGTTATCATTTAACAGAGGCGATTCGAGTGCTTTATCGACTGCCTTTAATGCTCTATTGTCTCCTTCAGCAGAAGCACTGCCCATTATGGCCACTCCGCTATCTTTCATCACTGTGCTTACGTCATTGAAATCAACATTAATAGCTCCCGTTACAGCTATAACTTCTGCGATACCTCTTGCAGCTATTGTTAAAACATCGTCTGCCTGCGCAAACGCTTCACCAATGGACAAGTTCCCTGTGATTTCTCTTAATCGTTCATTGTTAATAATCAATAATGTATCCACATTCGCACGCATTTCTTCCAACCCTTGTTCTGCCTGAATACGTCTTTTTCGTCCTTCGAAATTGAAAGGAACAGTCACTATTCCAACGGTGAGAATACCCATTTCTTTTGCTGTTTGGGCAATAACAGGTGCTGCTCCGGTTCCTGTGCCACCTCCCATTCCGGCAGTGACGAATACCATTTTAGTGTCATTTGCGAGGTACTCTTTTATTTCTTCAAGGTTTTCGACAGCTGCATTTTTCCCTATTAAAGGAAGTGACCCTGCGCCACGACCTTCAGTCAATGATGGTCCAAGTTGTATTTTATGTGGAACAGGCGATATGTTTAATGCTTGTAAATCCGTGTTACAAACAATGAAATCAACACCCCTAATACCCTGAGAGTACATGTGGTTTACGGCGTTACCGCCACCACCTCCAACACCAATAACTTTTATGATTGATGTTTTGTCTTTTGGTAATTCAAAATCCATAATCCTGTGTTTTAGTTCATTATTTGTGTTGTGATGCATCTTGATTGTCGAACAATGTTTCGCTCTTTTTAATTATATAGTCAAAGAAACCACCACGTTTTTTTTCTGAATGGGTTTTAACCTCACCAGCACTGGCTGCTTCTAGGGCCGAGGTTCTGTCCAGATCTTCAAACCCCTTAAGTACCAATCCAATTCCAGTGGAACACATCGGACTTTTAATTGTTTCATTATTTGTGCTCGCACAATGCTCGGTCGGATACCCTATTCTGGTGTCCATTCCGGTAACGAATTCGAACAGCTGAGCAATATGATCGAGTTGGGCCCCGCCACCTGTTACTACAATTCCACCGATTAATTTTTTTTGATACCCAGATGTTTTGATCTCGAAGTGAACCATCTCAATGATCTCTTCCATTCGTGCCTGAATAATGCTCGCCAGATTTCGCATTGTAATTTCTCTGGCAGGGCGTCCTTTGAGACCGGGAATAGATACAACCACATTTTCCTGACTTTCACTTGCGACAGCAGAACCAAATTGTTGTTTCACCATTTCAGCTTTTCGCTTCATTATCGAACACCCTTCTTTAATGTCGTCGGTTATTACATTTCCACCAAATGGAATGACTGCGGTATGACGAATAATCCCTTCATGAAAGATGGCAATATCCGTTGTTCCTCCACCAATATCAACAAGCACTACTCCTGCTTCCTTTTCTTCTTCAGTTAAGACCGCATCGGCCGAGGCGATTGGTTCTAAAATAATGTTCTTGACCTGAAGCCCGGCACGTTCCACACATTTGTGAATGTTTAAGGTTGCCCCTACATTTCCTGTGATTATGTGAAAATTAGCCTCAAGACGTACTCCGGCCATTCCAATAGGATCCTTTATTCCCTGCTCATTATCTATAATGTATTCCTGAGGGAGAACAGTAATAATTTTTTCACCTGGTGGCATAGCCATTTTATACATGTCTTCCACAAGCTTGTCTATATCTGGTTGTGAGATTTCACTTTCCACGTTAGTGCGTGTATGAATACCCCTGTGCTGAATACTTTTTATGTGTTGTCCGGCGATACCGACATTGACCGTATCTATTTTTAATTCGCCCTCAATCCGGCCTTCGGCCTCCTCAATAGCAGCTCTTATTGAGGAAACAGTTTTAAGCATATTTGAAACGACCCCCCGCGTTACGCCAAAGGACTCCGATTTTCCCATCGATAGAATTTCAATTTTCCCATGCTCGTTCTTGCGTCCAACAAAACATGCGATTTTCGTTGTGCCAATATCTAAACCTACAATTACTTTACCCATCGATTTTCTTTTTCTTGCAAACTATTTGATCTTCAAACTTGAGACTAATTTCCGAATAAGTATTCCAGCCTTCATACGGTAGTGCCTCCTCATAAAATAACCTTAACTTTTCAAACTTTTCTTCTACCTCCTTTTCTGAATAAGCAGAACCAAAGACTATTTTTTGATCCCCGACCAATGTTACCAAAATAAAATCACCAGACTTCTCCAAATGGATTTGACCAATGAGAGAATGGAACAAGGGATCATTACAAACATAATCCGAAATACGATAGATATCATCTAGTTTTCGAATACTTATCAAGGAATCGTTGTTGATAATTTTTGATACAGAAATGGATTCCTTACGATCTGGAATATTGCCTGTAACCACGAGTACCCTAGCTGCATGCGAAGGTGTTGTGAGCATCGTATTCCCCTCTGAGTCAAGATAAAATGATTCGCCTACAGCATTAAATATTCGCGCAATTGGTTTGCGTAAAATAACATCGATTTTCCAGCTTCCGTCGATTCGAACAAACACACTTGTGGTTTTTACTTGCGAAATCGAATTGATAAACGCCTCAATTGTTTCAATATTTAGCTCACTTTGTTTTTGACCTCCAAAAAGAAGTCTTTTACGTTTTAGCCTGTTCAAAAGCTCTTTTTTGGTTATGAATATATTTTCCCCGTCAACATGAATAACTATTTCCGGTTCTTCAAGCGGTTTTTTACTTATTGCATCGTTTGAGAAATAAATCAAAATAAACACACCGTTAATAAATAAGAACCACAGCACTATTTTAAGCCATTTATTCATGATTCCAATACCGTTTTAATTGGCGCAACTATTTGATCAATATCACCGGCCCCTATGGTTAGTATTATACCCGTTGTTGTCCCGCGGAGATCTTGAATCGCTTCAGCTGGTGGCAACACTATTTTGTTGTTTGCAGTAATCTTATCAAGAAGAGCTTCGCTCGTTATCCCCGGGATCGGCTCCTCACGAGCACCATATATAGGCAACAGAATTACCTTATCTAATTGGCTCAATTCTAATGCAAATTTATCCAAAAAGTCACGTGTTCTTGTGAACAAGTGTGGCTGAAAAATACCTGTTATTTTTTGCTCTGGATACATCAGCTTTACCGAGGTGATCAATGCCTTTAGCTCGGTGGGATGGTGCGCATAATCGTCTATAAAAACTAAATTATCTGTTCTTATATGGTATTCAAAACGACGTTTCACTCCTGTAAAGCTGATTAGTGCGGAACGAATTTCTTCCTCTGAGAGTCCGAGCTCAGAACACATTGCAATACAGGCAATTGCATTTTCTGTATTGTGAATTCCTGGAACCCCTAATTCAACATTTTCCCAGACAGAATCGGGTGTTTTAAGATCAAAGAAAAATGCCTGGTTTGTTGCGCGTAGATTACTTCCGCTGTAATGTGCCTTACAGTCTACTCCATAATTAAGGGTGTTTTTCGAAGTTATGTCTATATCAGCATGTTTGATGATGAAACCGTCCGGTGAGTTCAAGTTTGCGAACTTCTGAAAGCCTTCAAGAAACATTTGCTCATTTTCATAAATGTCGAGATGATCTGTATCTGTGGATGTGATAATGGAGGCAAATGGGTTTAGGTGTAAGAAAGAGTGATCGAATTCATCAGCTTCAATTACAGTTAATTTACTTCCCTCATTGCTGGTAAAGTTAGAATTAAGGTTGGTTGAAATCCCACCCAAAAAAGCATTGCATTTTAATTTCGATTCATTAAGTATATGAGCCAGCAAGGAGCTCGTTGTTGTTTTACCATGAGTTCCGGCAACCGCAAGTGCTTTTGTATTGCGTGTTATCATTCCGAGTACCTGAGCCCGTTTATAAACGGCAAATTCATTCTGATGAAGATATTGGAGCTCTCCTAGTTTCTCAGGTACTGCGGGAGTAAAAATTACAAGTGTCTTCTGCTTGTCCTTAAATTTATCTGGAATAGAAGCCCCCAGATCGTCATAGTGAATTTCAATACCTTCATTTTCGAGCTCCTGGGTTAATTCAGTTCGCGTTTTATCGTACCCACCAACAGCCCAGCTTTTTGAGTTGAAATATCTGGCCAGCGATGACATGCCAATACCTCCGATGCCGATTAAATAGGCACGGTTAAATTCAGAGATATTCGGGTTTTTTGAAATCAATGCACAATTAGTTTTTCAAGTTCATTTACAATATCCGATGTTGCGTTTGGCTTTCCCATTTTCGCAATATTTGATTGAAGTATGGTTTTTTGATCTGTATTATTTAGAAGTTCAAGTGCGGTGGAAATTAGTTTGTCTTTTGCATCCTTATCTTTTACAAGTATTGCGGCATTTTTAGTTACCAGTGCTAAAGCATTTTTAGTTTGATGGTCTTCTGCGACATTAGGAGATGGAACCAGGATTACGGGCTTTTTAACAAGGCATAATTCGGAAACGGAGATGGCTCCTGCTCTCGATATCACTATATCTGCAATGGAATATGCCAGATCCATTCGTGCGATGAATGCGACAAGCTTTATGTTCCCTAATTCCATGTTAGAGAGCTGTTCTTTTAGCTTTTCGAAATATAGTTTTCCACATTGCCAGAGCACCTGAACACCTGAATCATTTAATTTTTGCAGGTCATGTACTACACTTTCATTAAGTGATCGTGCTCCCAGACTTCCGCCAATTATCAAAATTGTATTTTTGAGAGGGTCAAAACCATAACAATTATATCCTTCTGTTTCTTTCCCCGATATGCTGACCATTTCGCTTCGCGTTGGATTTCCGGTGAGAATAATTTTTTCGGGCGGAAAGAAACGTTCTAAACCTTCGTATGCAACACAAATTTTTGAAACGTTTTTTGAAAGAATTTTATTTGTTTTGCCAGGGAATGAATTTTGTTCTTGCACGAGCGAAGGGATCTTTAACATAGTTGCGGCTTTCAATGTAGGGCCACTTGCAAATCCGCCAACACCTACGGCTATTTGAGGATTAAACTTTCTAATGATCTTCCTGGCTTTCCAGAGGCTCTTGATAATTTTGAACGGGAGTAAAAAATTTGAAAAAGAGAATTTTCTTTTGAATCCAACTATTTGAAGCCCCTCTATGGAATACCCCGCAGCAGGAACCCTTTCCATTTCCATTTTGCCAATAGCACCTACGAAAAGAATATCTGCTTGTGGATTTCTTCGTTTAATTTCATTAGCAATAGCAATCGCCGGAAATATATGACCACCAGTTCCGCCACCCGAAATAATTGCTCTATCAATTTTCATAATTCAAACGCTAATCAGGATATCTCCCGCTTCTTTGTTAGTTTCTTTTACTTTTTCCTGTCTATAGGCAATCCCCTGTACAATTCCCAAGCCCAGGCACGTTATCATCAAAGCAGACCCTCCCATTGCGAGTAGTGGCATGTTTTGACCAGTAACAGGAAGGGCACCGGTACATACGAGCATGTTTACACTGGCTTGACTCAGAATTAATATGCCGATACCAATACAAACATAGGTCTCAAACAAATTGTCGGATTTCAGACCGATCCGCATTATACGATACAACAATATTAAATAGAAGAGTATCAGTATTATGGAAGAAATTAAACCGAATTCCTCAACAAAGCTGGAATAATAAAAATCGGCATAAGCTTCGGGTAAATAGCTCTTCAATTCCCCATCACCAACTCCTTTTCCAAATATGGATCCGCTATAAATGGCAAGTTGTGCATTCGATGATTGAGCATTGGCAATTATATGTTTATCATCGTCAATTTTATTGAGTATTCGATTTTCCCAGGTTTCGTAGCGGGGCAGTAGGTTTAGGTCCGGGGCTGCTTTGTGAATAAGTATTGTGAAGAGCAACAAGGCAATTCCCCCACCGATTAAACTCAATAATTTCATGAATGGAACCCTACCCAGAAATAATAAGGTAAAACATATGGCAAACAAAATTGCGGCAGTTGAAAAGTTATCCTTTAAGATCAATCCACAGATAACAATTATTGGAAAAACTATTGGTAAAAATCCCTCTTTCCAATTTCCGAGTAAGTGTTTCTTTTTAACCAGCAAGCGGGATATGTAAATAATCAAAGCCAATTTTGCATAATCCGACGATTGAAAAGTGAGCCCAACAAAGGGAATCTGTACCCAACGACCTGCATCATTTACTTTTGTTCCAAAAAAGAATGTGAATAGCAACAATGCAACAGCTACGAAAAATCCAAATTTCGAAAGTAGAGAAATATATTTAGGGTCCTTTTTATGTACCCAGTACATTACGCCCAAGCTCATCAAAACATAAAGTAAATGTTTGGATAAATACTTGAACGGTGTCCCTCCTTCCATTTTTACCAGGATTGGAACAAAGCTGTAAACGGTGACCAATGAAAAGGCGAGCATAAACAATGTGATGATCCAGATCACACCGTCGCCTTTTAAATATTTTAATACACTTTGCATTTAATTGAAGAGGGATATAAATTGTTCAAATTTGAGTTTTTCTTCTTGCGCCACATCCTTATTTATTGTAAAAAGAAAAGCTCCCTTTTTTATTTTTAGGGATTTTGCCAATTCAAAAGCAGCATCAGTCCCTTCCACACAAACATAATTGTTGATTCTTTTGAGGATTTCACTATTTAACCTAGGAACGTCTTGATCGTAAATAATAATTGTCTCAATGTTAGTGACCAGCTCGGGATAATTTTCAAGGCACAGCTTAATATGGTCATGACTTCCAATCCAAAGTACCTTAAACGGAAAGGAGAGAATAACAGTGGCTAATTTATCAACCTGTGGTGCTATCCATGAAAAAGTGTCCATTCCTAATACCTTCCCATGTGCACACATCGATTCCACTTTCGATACTTTCAGCAGCCCATTTTTCCGTACTTCGAAAAGACGGTCTTTCATACTCTTTTTGGAAATCCTGCGATCCATTACAATGCTCTTACTGCTTTTTTAAATTCGTTACCTCGTTGTTCGTAATTTTCGAACAGATCAAAACTGGCACAAGCTGGTGACAACAGAACAGTGTCGTCTTTTTGCGCTAATTTGTAACCGTGTGCGACTGCCTCTGGAGCTGATTTTGCTTCAACGATCGTGTCTACCTTGCCTTTAAAGGCTGCGATGATTTTTTGATTGTCCTTTCCTAAGCAAATAATTGCCTTTACCTTGTCTTTTACAAGGCCTAAAAGCTCCGAATAATCATTGCCTTTATCGACACCTCCGACGATCCATACTGTCTTTTTATCCATACTTTCCAACGCAAACCATGTAGAGTTTATGTTAGTGGCTTTCGAGTCATTAATGAATTCGATTCCATGGATTTTTGCGACAAATTCCAGTCGGTGTTCTACATTTACAAAGTCACTCAGACTTTCTCTAACGGCTTCTTTTCTGATTTCTAAAATTCGTGATGCGATACCGGCCGCCAACGAATTCTGGGCATTGTGTTTGCCCTTGAGTGCTAAATCGTGAATTGACATAGTGAATTTTTGTTTTATGTTTATTGTTATTTGTTGCGTGTTATTAATGTATCCTCCCAGTTCGAGCTGATCTATTATTGAGAATGGAGCAAGATTTACGGAGAGGGATCGTTTTTCTACTTCTTTATTTATTATTGGATCGTCATAATTGTAAATAAACCAGTCTTGGTTTGTTTGGTTTTGTATGATGCGAAACTTTGAATCGATATATTTCTGCATGTCGTTATTATACCGGTCCAAATGATCCGGTGTTATATTTAATAGTATGGCGATATCCGCTTTAAATTCGTGCATGTCGTCCAGCTGAAATGAACTTAATTCAAGGACATACCAGTCGTAACTTTCCTTGGCGACTTGCTTGGCAAAGCTCTCGCCTATGTTTCCAGCTAAACCGACACTCATTCCGCTTTTCTTCAATATATGATGCATGAGCAGTGCTGTTGTTGTTTTACCGTTACTGCCTGTTATACAGATTGTTTTGGCCCTATTGTAGTACCCTGCAAATTCTATTTCAGAAATAATCTTGAGCTTTAATGCTTTTATGGCTTTTACACAATCTACCGTATCTGGAATTCCAGGAGATTTTACAATTACGTCCGCATTGGAAATCCTTTCTATTGAGTGTTTCCCCTCTTCCCATTCGGCACCAAGATTCGAAAGGATTTCTTTTGATTTGGCGCTGATATCCATGCTGTCTGAAACAAAAACATTCCATCCTTTCTTTGATGCAAGAATTGCAGTTCCAATACCACTTTCACCGGCACCAAGAATCACGATATTTTGCTTTTTCTTACTCAATTAACGAACTTTCAATGTTACTATAGTTACTACTGCTAAAAGCACAGCTATAATCCAGAATCGTGAAACAATTTTCGATTCATGGAGACCCTTTTTCTGATAGTGATGGTGGAGAGGTGCCATGAGAAAGATCCTTCTTCCTTCTCCAAATTTTCGTTTGGTTATTTTAAACCAGCCTACCTGCATGACCACAGAAAGGTTTTCTATTAGGAATACACCACAAAGAATTGGGATCAACAGCTCTTTTCTAATGGAAATCGCAAAAACAGCGATTATACCACCCAGGGCCAAACTTCCAGTATCTCCCATGAAAACTTGAGCGGGAAAAGAATTATACCATAAGAAGCCGATACAAGCGCCTACGAAAGCCGCAATGAAGATGACAAGCTCTTCAGCGAAGGGTATATACATTACATCCAGGTAGTCGGCAAACTTGACATTTGAGCTCACATATGCCAGCACTGCAAGGGCAATTCCAACAATTGCAGAGGTCCCGGTAGCCAATCCATCCAGGCCATCAGTCATGTTTGCTCCGTTTGATACTGCGATCACGATGAATATTACAACAGGAATGAAAAGCAGCCAACCATACGACTTTACGGAATCTCCCAATAACCAGTTGTAGTTGAATTCATTCCCTTTTATGAAGGGAATCGTTGTTGTCATGTCAACCGTTTTAATCCATTTGGATTGGTCCCCATCCTCCAGAGTAGTGTGTTGATTTGTTACGTCTTCTTCATTAGCAGTTAACACGTAATCAGAGCTGACTTTTTTATGCACCATAACATCAGAACTGAAATACAACATGCAACCAACGATAAGACCAACACCGATCTGGCCAATTATTTTAAATCGCCCTGCCAGACCCCGTTTATTTTTCTTAAAAACTTTAATGTAATCATCAATAAAACCGATCAGTCCAAGCCATACGGTTGCTAATAACATTGTGATCACATAGATGTTATCGAGCTTTGCAAAAAGCAATGTTGGAATCAATATTGCTGCCAGAATAATGAGCCCTCCCATTGTGGGTGTTCCTGCCTTTGCTAATTGACCGTCAAGACCTAGATCCCTAATGGTTTCACCTATTTGTTGTTTTTGTAAGAGGCCTATTAATCGCCGACCAAAAGCAATTGAAATAATTAGGGAGGTGATAAGGGCCATTCCCGCTCTGAAGGAAATGTAATCGAACAACCCTGCTCCTGGGAAGTTGATCGTGTTTAAATATTCAAATAAGTATGTAAGCATTATTTGTTCAGTTTTGTGAATAATTCCTTGATTTTCGCCATGTCGTCGAAGGCATGTTTTTCGCCCTTTATTTCTTGATATTTTTCATGTCCTTTGCCGGCAACAAGAATGATGTCGTCTTTTTTCGCCATTGAAACAGCTGTTTTAATGGCTTGCTCGCGATCAACAATGGAAAGAGTCTTTTTGAAGTTTACACCATCGACACCCGTCATCATTTCGCTAATAATTGCGTTCGGATCTTCGGATCGGGGATTGTCAGACGTGAGAATTACCTTGTCTGAAAGTTCACAAGCGATCGATGCCATCTCTGGTCGTTTAGACTTATCTCTATCTCCCCCACAGCCAACTATTGTGTAAACAGTTTCGTTTTTTGATCTTATGTTTTCAATAGTTTTTAAAACATTATCCAGTGCATCAGGAGTATGTGCGTAGTCTATAATTGCCGTTATTCCTCCATTACTTCGGATGTGTTGAAATCTGCCACTCACTGAATCGAGCTGGCTTAAAACAGTTAAAATGGAAGTTTGATCTTCACCTAGCTCTACACTGATTCCGAATACAGCTAAAAGATTGTATGCATTGAAATTGCCAATCAACCGTGTCCAGAATTCTTGGCCGTTTATACTGAGCACAAGTCCTGTAAATTCATTTTCGAGAACTTTAGCTTTGTAGTCAGCCATTGACTTAAGAGCGTAGGAACGTTTTTTTGCATTGGTGTTTTGCAGTACGACCATTCCGTTTTTATCATCTACATTACTCAGGGCAAATGAAGAAGCTGGCAGCTTGTCGAAAAATGTTTTTTTAACATTGAGGTATTCCTTAAAGGTCTTGTGATAATCGAGATGATCGTGTGTAATATTTGTTAAAGCTCCGCCAGAGAAATGGATACCTGTAATCCTGTGCTGGTGAATAGCGTGGGAGCTAACCTCCATAAAGCAATGCGAGCATCCGGCTTGCACCATGTCATTTAGAATTGAGTTAAGCTGAATTGGATCAGGAGTAGTATGCGTTGCTGGAATTTCACTTCCAGATATTTTATTTACTACTGTTGAAATTAGTCCCGTTTGATACCCAAGCTCTGTGTAGAGATTATAAAGAAGAGTGGAAATGGTTGTTTTTCCATTAGTGCCTGTGATGCCGATCAATTTTAATTTTTTTGATGGCTCGCCATAAAAATTACTCGATACGATCGAGAGGGCTTTTTTGGTGTTGTCTACCTGAACGACATTGCATTTATGGTTTGTCTGGAAAGACTTAGAGACTATTATAACCTTGCATCCCGCATCAATTACTTGCTGCACATAATCATGGCCATCATGTTGAACCCCCTGAATAGCGAAGAAAACAGATTTTGATGTCGCATCTTTTGAATCGAATGTGAGATGATTAACACGCACATCGGTATTGCCCTTAATGCCAATTATTTTTACTCCGTACAATATGTCTTTCAACTCGCGCATATTATTCTAGGGTCAATTCAACAATAACACCTCGGGTTATTGCCGAACCAGGGTTTATCGATTGTTTTACTACTTTACCATATCCTTTTATGTTTGCCGTCATCCCTGTGTTTTCTATAAGGAAAACAGCATCTTTGGCCGTCATGCCCAAAACATCTGGTACTGAAGCTTTTCTTACATTTCTTTTTGATACTTTAATTGAATTCCCGACATTATTTGTGCGGACCCATTTCGCGCTTGTGGAAGATGAAAATGGAATATTAAGCTCTTTGTATGATTTTACAAGGTCATAGCGGTTTCCATCCTTTGATTTTGGCAGCATTTCCTTCTTTTTTCTACCAGAATTAACGGGTTTATGGTACTTAAGACTTGAGGCATAAACTTTATTGGCTATTGCTGTAAACACAGTTCCGGATACCGTTGCGCCATAAATCTCTTTTGATGGGGCCGATATAACAACAATGCATGAGTAGATAGGATCCTGGGCGGGAAAATAACCAACAAAAGAGGCTTGATATTTTTTTTCACCATCTTTTCCATATCGCAAATCATCATTTAATACAAGGGCGGTTCCTGTTTTTCCTGCGATGTCAAAAAATGCAGATTTCAGCGATGATCCTGTTCCGCGTTTAACCACACCTTCCAGGCAAGCCTGAACATCTTTTAGTGTTTTATCAGAGCAGATTTTGTCCTTAACAATAATTGGTGGAAATCTCTTTATGATGTCGTTGCCGCGATTTATTTCTTTGACAAATTGGGGCTTGACCATGGTGCCGTTATTGGCAACAGTATTGTACAAATTCAATGTTTGTAGCGGGGTTTGTTGAACCTCATAGCCTATCGACATCCAGGGAAGTGAAATGCCCGACCAGTTTTTTGTTCCTGGCTCATATAATGTTGGCAGCGGCTCCCCCCTTAGGCTGATGTTCAATGTGTCGGCTATCCCAAAAGATTTTAATCGCTCAATGAAAACTTCCGGCTCCCCTTTGTAGGCCTCATTGATGATGTGAGAAAACACATTTGAAGATTTTTCAAAAGCCTGCTGAATGGTAATTTTTCCGTATCCGTAGCCATGGTTGGAATCTTCCAACTTATGATTGTAATATGTATAGACTCCCTTTGCATCTACGATATCCGTAACACGTACTTTTTCGTCTTCGAGAAGAGCCATTAGGGATGCAAGCTTAAATGTGGACCCGGGGACTTCTTTTACTCCGATTGCCTGATTATATGCTTCGTTGTAGTTTCCGTTTGTATCGCGGCGAAGATTAACAATCGCTTTTATGTACCCTGTATTCACCTCCATAACAACTACGCACCCGTTTCGTGCGTCTTGATCTTTAAGCTGTCTGAGTAGTTCTGAATGGGCAACTTCTTGAATTTCTTTATCAATGGTCGTAACCACATTGGCCCCCTCAATGGCTTCTTTTGTTATCGGACCTATTTTCTTCCAGCCAGTGGAGATCTTTTGTTCTATTTCCTCTCCTTCGACACCTTTTAAATAGGAGTCGAACGCACCTTCAATTCCTACTTTTTTTACCTTCCCATCGATTTCTTTTACATATCCTAGTGTTCGTTTCATTAATTCACCATGCGGACGCTTTCGCATGATCGTTTCTTCATTGTCAATAATTCCACCCTTTAGCCTGCCTAGTTTGAAAATCGGCATGGTATGAAGTTTTTTGCGCTCCTCGTTGGTGGCTCGTTTTTTAATCAACAAATAACGCAAGCCATTTGCACGACCTTCTCTTATATAGGTTTCATATTCTCTTGCCGTTTTATTTGGGAATAGCTTTGACAGTTCAATACAAAGGTCTGAGATCTGTTCGTCAAATATTTTTTTGTCAATAACTTTGGGGTCTAGATGTATATCGTAAAAAGAAATTGACGTAACGAGCGGGGTGTAATTAGCGTCTAGAATTTGACCACGACGAGGAGTTCGTTTCACTGTTCTAGTTGGCATTTTGGCATCTCCATCAGTGGAAGTAAGGAAAACCGGTCTCCCTCCCTCAAATTGTATGCTGATGGTTTTGAATAAAACAACCAGCATAACAATAACAAATCCGAAAAAAATCAGATAAGCCCTTCCGGAGATGTTTTTTTTATTGCTGCTCACGTGTTTTTCTGCTTTTATTTATTCGAATAACTTTTGTAGGGTTAACCGTCTCTTTTAGCCCGGTTGCTTCAAGTTCTTCTACTAAAACCATTCTTCTTGTGTTTTCCTCTAATCTTGCCTTGCTTTCGAAGTATTCGGATGTGATTTCGTTTAACGCGTCTTGTGTCTTTGTAACATCGTCAGAAAGCTGCTTCCCGTAATAACCTTTACCCACAACAAGTAGTAATAACAGTAGCAGAAAGAAAATGAAGTTCAGGTTATTGAGCACAAACTCCTTTGTAAGGAATTCTCCATTTAATATTTGAACAAAAGCACTTGGTTTCTTGTTCTTTTCTTCCTTTTTTTGAACTACTTTCTTCTTCTTCTTCTTTTCTTCTGAAGCGGAATTTTTGGCGCTCAACTGGTCTTTATCTAAAAACTCGTTATCCATTGCGTTCAGCTATTCTTAATTTCGCACTCCTTGCTCTATTGTTTTCCTTTAACTCATTGTCATCTGGAACTATAGGATGGCGTACTATTTCTGTAAAGGGCTTGAGTATATTACCGTAAAAGTCTTTTTCAATGTGTCCTGTTATGGAGCCTCGTTTCATGAAGTTTTTCACCATTCTGTCTTCAAGAGAATGGTAGGATAACACAACAAGTCTGCCACCCGGTTTTATTGCGTTCGTGCACTGTTTCAGGAAATCTTCCAGGGCACCCATTTCGTTATTGACCTCAATACGAATTGCCTGGAATACTTGTGCGAAATACTTGTGCTCTTTATTTTTTGGGGCGCATTTCTCAGCGATTTCGAGAAGATCCGTTGTGGATTTAATAATATACGAGGATCTAAACGCCGCAATTGCCTGTACTAGTTTTGGCGCATTGGAAATCTCTCCATAGTTTCTAAATACGCGCAGTAGCTCTTCTTCTGTATGGTGGTTGACAACATCTTTGGCCGACAATTCGGCAGATTGATTCATACGCATGTCTAGTGCTGCTTCGGTACGGATTGAAAATCCACGACTCGCTTCATCGAATTGATGGGATGAAACACCGAGATCTGCAAGAATTCCATCTACTTGATCGATCCTCATTGATCGCAAATGATTGCTCAGGTGTGCAAAATTAGCAGCAACGAAATCGAAGTTAGGTGCGTCCCAGGTATTTTTTCTGGCATCACGATCCTGATCAAAAACAATTAAGCGACCGTTTTGGTTAAGTTGGTCAAAAATTGCTCGAGAATGACTGCCACCACCAAAAGTTGCATCAACATAAATGCCATCTTCTTTTATCTGTAGCGCTTCTATACTTTTGGCCAGTAATACTGCGATATGATATGTCTGGTTATTCGTCATGTTCCAAGTCACCCATTACTTCATCTGCCAAATCAGCAAAATCCGTCATGGAGCCTTCGATCATTTCGAAGTACTTTGACTTGTCCCAGATCTCAATTCGATCGTTGTAAGCGATGAGCATCGCTTCTTGCTTAAGCCCGACCCTTTCCATATGCGCAACAGGGATTAAAGCACGGCCAGCCTTATCCAGGCTGATTGGCTTTGCTCCTTGATGAAACAGTCTATAGAACAGTCTGTTTTTGGGCTTAAATAGATTCATTTTAGAGAGCTTTGCACTCACTTTGTCCCATTCATACAGTGGGAAAAGGGTAAGACAATCTTCGAATCCTTTGTTCAACATGAAATCTCGCTGGGCTGAAGAAGGAAGCTGCTTCCTTAAACCGGAAGGGAACATGAACCGCCCTTTAGCGTCCATTTTTACCTCGAATTCTCCTACTAAGCCTGCCATAACGATTAATTATAGGTAAAAATAAGTGAATTTTACCACTTTTTACCACTGATTTCCATATTGTTGATAAATATAAACGCTAAATAACAAAAAAGGTTTCATTAAAACATCCTAACTAATTAAATAATAAGGGATAGGTGTTAATTTCTGTAAGTGGTAAAAAATGGTAATAAAAATAAAATTGTTGAAAACTAGTCCGTTTTCAACAATTTTGAAGCGTGTTATTCACAGTTGTTTTTAGAGTACTTTTGCTGCATGAAAAAAGAGTCTCTAAGCTGGATTATTCTTATAATTCTTTCAATAATTTGGGGGAGCTCTTTTATTCTTATGAAGAAAGGAATGTTCACCAGCGATCACAAGACTATTTTTTCCGATGCACAAGTTGCATCGATTCGAATGTTGCTGGCAGCACTTGTAATGGTTCCATTTGCAATAAAGGGAATTCGTCGAATAAAAACGGGAACTGACTTTATTATTTTAGCTGTTGTTGGGCTTGTTGGGAATTTCATTCCTGCGTATTTATTCACCTATGCAGAAACAGGTGTCTCTTCTGGGTATGCCGGAATGCTTAATAGTTTTACTCCTATTTTTGCAATTTTAATTGGCTTTGTAGTATTCAAAAACAAGCTTTCAAGAGTTCAGGTTATTGGAGTGGTAATTGGCACTGTGGGAATAATTTTACTGGCAGTGTCCGGCAATGACCTTTCTAGCACTGGCTCTTGGAGCCATATTTTAGCCATTATTTTAGCTACATTTTGTTACGCCATTAGTTTGAACATAATCAAAAATACATTGAGGGGGTATAAAAGTATTGAGATTACTTCAATTTCTTTCCTCTTGGTTCTTCTGCCAAGTATTATTGCAGTATTCTCAACAGATACTATAACAACTATTCAAACCAATGAGTTTGCACTTGAAGGGCTTTTCTATATTGCGATACTGGGAATCGTAGGAACCGCATTTGCAGTATTAATGCTCAATAAATTAATTTCAATTTCATCTGTCCTATTTACCAGTAGTGTTACCTATTTAATCCCGATTGTAGCTGTGCTAATCGGTATTGCATTTAACGAGATAATTAGCTTATTTCAGATAATTTCTATGCTGGTGTTGCTTAGTGGTGTATTTGTGGTAAATTTCCTACCCAGATTGATGAAAAAAGCAGGAAAGGGGAAACACAAAATCAGTAATAATTTAATCGACTGATAGGGCCTGGATCTCGTAACTCAAAAAAGTCTCTTTAACATTGTATTATCGGTAAAAAACAATATCTTTGTCCTCCAAATTTTTGGGTAATTACATTTAATATTAAGGCTATATGTACGCAATAGTGGAGATAGCAGGGCAGCAATTTAAAGTGCAAAAAGACCAAAAGATCTTTGTACACAGATTGGAAACCGAAGCAGGTAAGAAAGTAGATTTCGACAAAGTGCTTTTGGTGGATAATGGTGGAAAGGTTACACTTGGCGCCCCGGCTATAAAAGGTGCAAAAGTTTCTGCAAAAGTGGAAGAGCACGTTAAAGGAGATAAGGTAATTGTCTTCAGAAAGAACAGAAGAAAAGGATACAAAAAGAAAAACGGGCATCGTCAGAGCTTCACTGCACTAACGATCACAGGAATAAAATTAAAAGCATAACGAATTTCTCCCATGAATTATTGGGAATAAAATTTATAGAAGATGGCACATAAGAAAGGAGTCGGTAGTTCGAAAAATGGTCGTGAATCAGAAAGTAAGCGATTAGGCGTTAAGATATTTGGAGGTCAGGCGGCTATTGCCGGTAATATAATTGTTCGTCAGAGAGGAACACAACACCATCCCGGGAACAATGTTGGAATGGGTAAAGACCATACGTTATTTGCATTAACGGATGGATTGGTAGAATTCCGAAAGAAGAGAAACAATCGATCGTTTGTATCTGTAGTCCCTTTTGAAACGGCGGATGCTTAAAAATAGGATAAGAAATTTAAAGGCGAGCAGTAATGTTCGCCTTTTTTGTTTAAAGCGCTCCAAATAACTAAATTCGTAGTTAAGGTAAAGGGATTTGTTAAATGAATAATGGAGCAAATTACAGGACAAAAAAAGACATCAAATGTTAGAAATTCAGCATATTAGATTGAACAAGGATGCGGTAATTGAAGGGCTGAAAAAAAGGCACTTTGATGCTGATCTCATTATTGCTGAAATACTTTCTGAGGATGAAAAATGGCGCCTGTCTAAAACGGAAAAGGAGAATCTTACCTCAAAAATGAATCAGCTTTCCAAGCAAATTGGTTCACTTTTTAAAGAAGGGAAACAAGATGAGGCAAACCGTTTAAAAGCAAAAACGGCAGAATTAAAACAAAAAGAATCTGAACTCAAAAAGAGTGTTACCGTATTTGAAAAGAAGATTGCAGATCTGATGTACCAACTTCCGAATGTTCCCAATGAATTGGTTAAGAAGGGACAAAGCGAACAGGATAATGAAATTATGGAGGAACACGGGAAACATCCGGAATTCGACTTTACTCCAGTTCCTCACTGGGAGCTAGCGGATAATTATGGACTAATTGATTTTGAAGCTGGAGTAAAAATTACAGGTGCTGGATTCCCTGTTTATAAAGGAAAAGCAGCAAAACTACAAAGATCCTTAATTAGTTTTTTTCTGGACGAAGCTGAAAAAGCCGGATACGAAGAATTCATACCTCCTCTAGTTGTAAATGAGGCTTCAGCATATGGGACTGGTCAATTGCCCGATAAAGACGGTCAAATGTATTACATTCCGGAAGACGACCTTTATCTTATTCCAACAGCTGAAGTTCCCTTGACCAATATTTACAGAGATGTTATGTTCCCTGATCCTGATTTTTCAATTAAAATCACCGGATACACGCCTTGTTTTAGACGTGAAGCTGGTTCCTATGGTGCAGAGGTGAGAGGCCTGAATAGACTGCACCAATTCGATAAGGTTGAAATAGTTCGAATAGAAAATCCGGACAATTCAGAGAAAGCCTTAAACGAAATGATCGACCATGTCAAGGGTTTGTTGCAAAAATTGGGATTGCAATATCGTGTTCTAAGATTGTGTGCGGGGGATACAGGGTTTGCCGCATCAATGACTTATGATTTTGAAGTTTATTCCGCTGCTCAGAAGAAATGGTTGGAAGTTAGCTCGGTTTCGCGCTTTGATTCATTTCAATCAACCAGATTAAAATTGCGGTTTAAAAATGCGGATAAAAAATCCCAGATGTGTCACACATTGAATGGTTCGGCTTTAGCGTTACCGAGAATTGTTGCTGCACTTTTGGAGCAAGGTCAAACAAAAACAAGTATAGAAATCCCCAAAGTGCTTCATAGATACACAGGATTCACACGGATTGATTAAAAGGGGATATAAATTTTTGTTTTTTTCAATTAACACGCTATTTCTGAATAGCAATTTGGTCGTGCAGGATTTTTAGTAAATTCAAGATGTGAAAATGTTACAACTCTTTATAGCGTCTGTTTTTTTATTTTCCTGTTCTGATTTTTATCGTCCCGGACAATTGGAAAAGATAGACGTCTTGTTAATTGAACTGGAAGAAATTCAGGATTTGTGCGATCGTTCCGAATTAGACACAATTCCGTTGATTATTAGTGAGGTTGAAAGATTGGAATATACGATTAAACAAAATTATCTGGACGATACTCTTAGCTTAGCTTTTGCCAAGAAATTAGATAGTTATCAGAGTATAAGAAAAAACCTAACGCCTTTGAACGGAATCGGACCTGCTCTAATTAAAACAATAAATATCGAAAGAGTAGCGATTAAAAATTTGAGAGAAGATGTTTTGTACTGTACTGGAGATCGTGCTATGTTTGAATATAATATTTCTTTTGAGGCAGAGAGTGTAAACGATCTTCGACAATTAGCGCAACAATGCATTTCCATTAAAGAATCGAATGTTGAAACATTTAATAACTTGCACGACGATCTTCGATTGTATAGTCTAAAATTAGAAAACCAAAATAAGGAACGGTAATTGTTCGTTAAAAAGAAACATGATACGAATTCTAATACTCATAATGGCTTGTAGTTTGTCATTAACAGTGCTGGCACAAAATACGGACAAACAATTAGCACAGCATTACTATAGTAATGCTGAATTCGATAAAGCTGTCGTATACTATGAAAGGCTTTATAATAATGATAATTCAAAATTTAATTTTAATCGTTATTTGGAATGTTTGACCGAGACCGGGGAGGATAAGAAAGCGGAAAAAATGCTTAAGCGAGCTGTAAATGCCAATAAATACGACCAATTCTACAGTATTTTTCTTGCAAAATTCTATGAGCAACGCGATCAAAAGTCAAAAGCGGATAAAATTTACGAAAACCTCATTGAAAATTTGAATCCAAGCTCAAGAAATGTAATAGATCTTTATAACTCATTCAAGGCTCAAAGCAAAAATGATATGGCCTATCAAACACTTCTGAAAGGTAGAAAAATCCTGAAAAAATCATATCCCTTGAATTTTCAATTTGCCGAATATTATGGCTCGATTGGGGAGGCGGAAAAAATGATAGATGAGTATCTGGACCTGATCGACTATCATCCTACCTATATCACTAGTATTCAGCGTATTTTGTCCGCACAGATTGATTTTGCCAAAGAGGAATCGAAAGAATATCAGCTTCTCAAAGCGGCATTGATTGGAAGAACACAGAAGAATCCTAACGATTTGAATTATACTGAAATGCTTACTTGGTTGTTTGTCCAACGGAATAATTTCGCGTCGGCTCTGGTCCATGTCAAGGCAATGGATAAGCGGAATTCTGCTAATGGTCGCCTGGTATATGATCTTGGTAATATCTGTATTGAAAATAAGGACTACGGCAACGCGCGAAAATCATTTAAATATGTTGTTGCATTGGGTCCGGAGAAACCATATTTCATGCGCGCTCAGAATGCCCTTTTAAATGTTAATTTCCTGGAGGTTACTACGCGAAGGGATTTTCTGCAGGATGAATTGAAAGAGATTATTGGTGAATATCGGGCAGTGCTTGAATTGTATGGGAAATCAAGGGTTTCGTTACCAATAATATTGGAATTAGCACACATACAGGCATTCTATGCGAATCAAGGGGCTCAGGCAATTGAATTGTTGGATCAGGCACTATTGTTTGCGGGTTTAACACACATGCAGAAGGCCGAAATAAAAATGGAACTTGCCGATATTCATGTACTTCACGGAGATATCTGGGAGGGCTCACTTTTATACATGCAGATAGATAAAGATTTCAAATACGAACCTATTGGTCACGAAGCAAAATTTAAAAATGCACGCATTTTTTATTATGATGCTGAATTTGATTTCGCACAATCTCAATTGGATGTATTGAAACAATCAACCTCGAAGCTTATTGCAAATGATGCTTTGAAACTGTCTTTGTTTATAACCGATAATTTTGGTCTCGATAGTAATTTCACCGCAATGTCGCTATTTGCAAAGGCCGATCTTTTAATTGAGCAGCACAGATATAAAGAGGCTTTTACGATCTTTGACAGCATATTAATGCAATTTCCAGAGCATAGCCTGGGAGATGAAATATTGTTTAAAAAAGCGCATGCAATGCAATTAAAAGGGCAATGGAACCAGGCAATTACGAACCTGGAATTATTGTTGAAATTCCACAGCGGAGACATTTTAGCGGACGATGCTCTGTTTCAATTGGGTGACATATATCAAAACCACCTGTTTGATAGCAAAAAAGCAGCAGAATACTACAGAATAATTCTATTTGAATATAAGGGAAGTCTTTACACTACTGAAGCTCGAAAACGATTTCAAGAGCTTCGCAAATCCATAGCTAAAGACGAAGAAATTGAAGGGTAATGGGAGATAAATTTAAAAAAATAAAATTTTGAAAAAAATCAGCTTCTCTTTTTTAGTGTTACTCGCGCTAACATCATGTGCGCAGGGAACGAACAATCGTGATACGAACAATGCTGAAAGCATTCAGCTGAAAGATGAGCAGGTAGCTTATTTCGCAAGTGGCTGTTTTTGGTGTGTTGAAGCTGTTTTTGAATCCGTGAAAGGAGTGCGGGAAGCAGTTTCTGGATACGCAGGGGGTAAAATAAAAAACCCTACGTATAGTCAGGTGAGCTCCGGAAAAACGCAACACGCTGAAGCTGTTAAGGTTTATTACGATCCGAGTGTTGTAAGCTACACTACTTTACTCGATGTGTTCTTTAATTCTCATGACCCATCAACACTGAATCAGCAAGGGCCGGATAGTGGACCCCAATACAGATCGATTGCATTTTATTCGAACGAAATGGAGCTTGCTGCTATTCGCAAAAAGATATCCAGACTAAAAAAAGAAAAAAGATTTGCAAAAATTACAACGGAGGTTACACCCATAAAATCGTTTTACGAGGCGGAGGAATACCATCAGAATTATGAACGCAATCATCCGGAGAACAGCTACGTTCAAAATGTATCGATACCTCGTTTGAATGCGTTCAAAAAAAGAATGCCTGAAGTTCTTAAGTAGTTCTTTTTGATTTTGACATCCGACTTTATAAATCAAGAACGGTAAGTTACTTCACGAAGAAAAGGTTGTGGTACACAAGCAAAATAAGTAGCAGATTAGCTCCCCATTATCGAATACTCGGTCTTCTTGAGAATCGTAAGAAAGGATTTGGATTTTGGAATTTAAGATAGATTTCAGAACCACCTAATCCGTTGGAGGCAGTCCGAAGTTTAGAAATATTGAAATCGTATGAATAGCCCAGGGAAAATCCTGCCAATTCAATTTCTATTGACGGAGAAATTGCATCGCCCACTCTGTAGTATCCGCCCAATGCCATTGCAAAACCTTTAACGTTACCTGTATATTTCGATCCGTCCTTTAATAAATACCGGAACATGCAACCAACATTAATTTCTCTTGATGGCCCCTGGAAGAATGCGCTAATTCTTGGTTTGAATGCCAGCTTTGAATACCCAGAAGAATATTGCATGCTTGCATGAATGACAAAGCGGGAATACAATTTATCGGCAGATCCGAAATAAGAAACTAATTCGGGTCGGGCTAAATGATGATAAGCAAACCCAGCTTGAGCTTTTATCTTGTCGTGCGAGGCGATATTGGAAGCTGCTGTTCCATAAGCCCACATTGCACCCGCTGCAAAATCGAAATAATCACTGTTGTCGAATTGGTAATTTTCATAAGAGGGCATGCTTGGGTCGAAAGTCTGCCCATTAAATTGTGCGTCCCATTGTAGGTCTCCCGGAGAAATAGACCTTTGCGCCCAGCCACCTGTCAGACCAATTGATACAGTATTGTATGGGTCAAAATAAAGCACACTGGATAGAGACAAATTGATTTTGGATGTTCCAAAGTTCGTCGATCCTGCCACATCTTGATATGCAGATAATGCGACTCCCATGTAGGCATTTTTATTCCTGCTTTTAAACAAAGCACCTTCACCGGTGAAAGAATAGGTGTTGAATGCATTCGAAATAGAGCCCCATTGTGTTTTATAGTTAACTGAGGCCCTAAAGGTTCCGTCAAAAACCCCTGCTGAAGCCGGATTTAAAACTGTTGGTGCAGCCTGAAACATCGTAAAATGGATGTCTTGTGCAACACAGGTAATGTTAATTAAGACTATGACCAGAATTAAACTTAGTTTTCTCATCGCTTCCCAATTATCGAATTAATGTTACATCCCCCTTTTTATACTGGTTTGTCCCATCGTTGAAGTATACGTCCAACGAATAAACAAAGACAGCGGGATTCATTTTTTTTCCTCTGAAATTCCCATCCCATCCCTGTTCCAGACGGGTTGATTCAAACACTTTTTCACCCCAGCGATCATACACCATAAAGCTCAGGGAGGTTATCCCTTTTCCCCGGACGTATAGGATGTCATTGTTTCCATCGCCATTTGGCGAGAATATATTCGGTACAAAAACCACATTCTCGTACAGAACGGTTATGGTAACAATGTCGGTTGCAATACAGCTGCTGTCTTCAACCGTAACCGTATAAGTTATGGTTTCCTGAGGAGTGGAAATAGGATTCTGACAGTTAGTACAGTCCAGCCAAGTAGAAGGCGACCAGATAAAATTAGTAACAGAACTAAGGGTGGTTAAGTCAACGGAATTGCCCAATTCTATTGTAGTATCGTTAATTGTAGTCACTATCGGGGTCGGAATTACAGTTATTTGAATTGATTGGACATCACCGCAGGGATTCGGAATTGTATATGTAATGTTGTTGATTCCTACTGCGAGTTCGGGATCAAATAATCCAGTGATGGAATCAACGATCCCCGTTCCAGACCAAACACCACCAGGGTTTGCTGCCTGCAGGTTAATCGGAGCATCGTACTCGCAGAATGGCCCCAATGTAAGTATCGTTGCATCTGCCGTAGTTACAATCGTGACGTCGAAGACAAAAATGTCCGGACATGGACCATTGGTCGTGTATGTAACGGATACTAATCCAGCTCCAGATCCTGTAATATCGATCTCTCCGGTAAGCGGATCAACAATACCTCCACTTGTTGAGAATGTACCACCTGGAGTACCTGCAATCGCTGCCGTTGGATTTATGCTATTGGAGCAATAGGAGGATTGTGCATAGCTAAATGTTGCGTCATCAGCAGGATTAACCGTTACGTCAACCTGGGAGCTGAACGTACCACAGGAAGTTGCTATTTCATAGGTGTAAACACCTGACGGATCCACTGATGGGTCAAATAAACCTGTTCCCGAGCTCAATGCCGGTGTCCATGTTCCACCCGGATCTGGTGTTCCTCCCAGTGATGCAAAAAGAGCTACAACAGGATCGTTATCGCATAAGGATACTGAACCGTTAGTTCCTGGGTCAGGATTGCTCGTAATTCCTACGAGAACATCAGCGCTGTCTGCTCCGCAAGGATTTGCCACAATATAGGTGTATGTTCCTGCAATATCTATTGCCGGATCGAAAACACCAGTTCCCGAGTTAAGAGCCGGAGACCAGATTCCACCAGGGCCTGGTGTGCCGCCAAGCTCATTGAATAAATCAGAGGAAGGACTTGTTGAGCAGTACGTAATAGCGCCATTTGTTCCGGCAACCGGCAATAAATCCATCGTAACATTGGTTACAATAATGGAGTCACAACCAGCAGCTGTCATAAGCGTACTTGTATTTGATGTGTTTCCAGTAATTAGCTCGGTTGTACCGTCAGGATATGTTACTGTGGAATTTTCACATGCATTTATATTTGATGTTGTATTGTAAACTGGGTTTATGGTGACATTTACCGCACCAGTATCCGTACAATTACCATTATCAAGCACAATGTAATATGTGCCACTATTCGATACGGCTGCAGGTGTGGCAAGAGGAATCGTTGCACTGATATCTGTCCAGTAGGTAAGCGTTCCAGGATCGCTTCCCGCTGTTACGGCCGCTGCTGTAAGATCTACCGTATTTGGGTCACATACTGCTGCCGGGTCGGTAATGATTAGTAGCAAAGGTAGCGGATCCGTTACTGTAACTGCTGAAGTAGACGAACATCCGGCGGCCTGATCGGAAACTGTGAAATCATCAAACCATATGGAATACTGAGCAAATCCTCCTGCAAGAATATCGAAGGTATGGTTGCCGGCGGTCATTGTCACTGTAAAGCAATGTTGTGTCCATACCGTATTCGTTGGAACCAAAACATCTGGACCTACCTGAACTCCATCTACCCCAAAAGAGAAATGTGAATTGGCGGTATTCTGTCCTGAAGCACCGGCGCCCTGAGGCCCGGAGTACCACACACAAAGATCGATCGTTTCGCCACCCACAAAGGGCATCGCGCCAGTAGAAATTTTGTCAAGACCGGCATAAAAATAGACAGATCCTGTCCCACTATTTGCACCTAATGAGCTCGTATAATTTGTTACACCACCAATACATCCATTACTTCCAACCACCCAAAGCGGATGGACGCCATCAAAAACCTGACCCGCATCATTGGTACAAGTATATCCTGTTGGACAAGCACAATTCCCACCAGAACCGGTTTCAAAATCCGAATTGCTGTTTAGTACTGCACCACCGCCACTTCCACCACCTGCATCGCTAACTTCTATAGTGTAATCCCCAGCGCAAACGTTGTACAAGGTATCGTTATCCGTTCCTATTGGGTTTCCCAGATTGTCCATCCATTGATACGAATATGGAGTTGTGCCCCCACTAACATTTGCGACGATCACACCGTCACATAACCCAGCACACGTTGGGTCTCCTGTCACCAGAGAATCAATTGTTGGTGGGACGCAGGCCACAACAGTACAGTTTGTATTGAAACCCGAAAGTACTTGGAAGCTGTACCAAATATCGGGACCACTATCGAATAACCATACCAGACCATTTGCCCATGAAGCTCTAAAAGCATTGTTGGTAACGGTAGCAGCTGGGAGCTGAGACAAACCGGTATAGGTCATGGTTGTCTTGTCTATAAAATAAATTCGCTTTAATTGATAATCCACCAATCCAATTTCATGACCCAGACAATCCGTGTAGAATACAGAATTGTTATTTAAATTTCCAGTTCCAACCGGTAAACCAATTATTGGAAAGTTACCGATCAATGCATTAGTTGCTCGATCGCGTTTCATTATAGAACCGTTATCGTAATACCAAATTTCATTGTCGACACAGTTGTAGTCGCCAACCGACTGGACTGTTGGCTGGTTCATTCCTGCAAAAATGGAAGTCCCGGTGTTTAATGCATATCCCAATGCATTTAGGTTGAAATTCCAGATTCCGAGGGCATTGTATCCGTTGCTTTCCAGCTGATCTGTATTTGGGTTCCACCAAAGACCCCGCACATCAAAACCGGTGTTGGTCTGATAAAGAGGTGTTCCAGCCGCATCAAATGTTTCGAGTGGAAACCCAGGATTTCCTGCTTGCGCAATATAGTACAGATTAAAATTAGGATTGAATGCTACACCTGTGGCATTATTGACCCCTACGGAATAGGGCAGCGATAAACCAGCAATAGCATTAGGCATTATGGTGCATTGGCTGAAACTATAGGAGCTGAAAAGATAAATTAGCACCGTAGCTAAGCCGATTGACTGGCCAAATTTCCACCCATTGGATTTAAAAAAGAATGTCATAGCAGTAATAAAGAGTGTTTTTGTTAGGCGTATTTAAACATAATGAATAACGTCTAATATAGTGATATTTGGTTAGTTGAACATTTCTTTCAAAGGGAAATTTCACGCAGGAACTTTTTTCCAGACAATTTCTTTTTGAAAATCATAGATTTATCTTCTTCTGTTTGCCAGTAACGGAGGTGGCTCTCCGTTGAATGGGTTCGATCTGCTGATGCTTTTTGCAGACATTCCAGAAGCGCGAATTACAGAACGATCTCCATACTGGATCCTAATGCGATCCATGGCTTTATATAGGTTTAGTATGCTGGTGTCCTCAAACAAATTGATCTGGTGTGCCCCCTCTACCAAATGACTAAAACGTACTCCAATAAGTCGCACCAAAACCCTTCGGTCGTATAATTTCCGATACATCTCCAGTACAAGAGGTATAATTGTATGGTCTGCCGCACTATAAGGGATTTTTTTCTGTAGGGTATATGTTTGGAAATCGGAGTACCTTATTTTTACGGTTATGCAGGCGGTTAGTTTGTTGCTCCGTCTTAATTGAAAGATTAGGTTTTCAGCCATTGCTGTCATTATCCCTTCAAGCTTTATTGTGTCTGTAGTGTCTTTGTCAAACGTTCGTTCTGTAGAGATCGATTTTCGCTCTTGATAAGCAACCACAGGAGAGGTGTCAATTCCATTTGCTTTGTTCCAGATGGAAATACCACTTTTCCCAAATACACTTTTCATTAATTCAATAGGCATTTCCTGAATTGTTCCGATCTGTTTTACCCCCAGATTGCATAAAGCGCGGTATGTTTTGTCGCCAACCATGGGGATCTTTTTTACAGAAAGTGGCGCAAGAAAATATTTTTCAGTGCCATTGAATACACTAATTTCATTGTTTGGCTTTGCCTCTCCGGTGGCAATTTTGGAAACAGTTTTATTCAGGGATAAGCCCAGAGAAATTGGCAACCCGCTTTCACGAATAATTTTAGCACGAAGCTCGCTTGCTAATTTTTGACACCCAAAGAAGCGGTCCATACCTGTGAGGTCTAAAAAGAATTCATCAATGGAGGATTTTTCAAATAGAGGAACCTCTTCTTTAATGATGTCGGTAACTATTTTTGAGTATTTTGTGTAAATACCAGAATTTCCTCTTAGTACTACTGCTTCTGGGCAGAGTTGTTTTGCCATTTTCATTGGCATGGCTGAATGAACACCAAATCGCCTTGCTTCGTAGCTACAGGATGCCACAACACCTCGATCGGAAGTTCCTCCGATGAGTACGGGTCTGTTTTCCAGTTTGCTGTCAATTAAGCGTTCACACGACACAAAAAAGGTGTCTAAATCCATATGTAGTATTGAGCGACTCATTTTTTAACAGGTAATGATTTTATGTTTTATGATCCATTTGATTGTTCGATGTAAAAGGAGTTTCTTTCTTAGGGCTTCGAATTTCAGCATAACGAGGGTCTTCAATAATAGCTAGTTTTTCCATGTATTCTGCCTCGATTAGAATGAAGCTGTATTCTGTGGTTACTGTTCCGAAAATACGGTAAACACCTCTTCCTCTGAACGGATATTTTTGTGCAACCTTCGGGAAATGAATGGTGTCTAACCACTCTCCGGTTTCATCCAAGAAAGTTCCGAAGAACATTAGCTTTCCATCAGAGGTGATTGTTTTTTTTACATGAATTAAATATCCTTTTACCCACACTTTTCCCCCCGTATTTTGGCTTAAATATTTTGCCAAAACAGCAGGGGTTTCATCTTGGAGCAGAAGAGTAAAAGCATGGTGCAATGGAAAGCCTAAGAGCTCAATTTGGTCGAATGTATCTTCCCGCCAGGAGTTATTCAGATGCGGCAATTCAAATTGTTTTGCCTTGATTCGAAATAGGTCCGCTGAAAACGACTTTTCTATAGCATTCCCTATTTTAAGGTGTGCTTCCCATAGCAGGGCACGCTTGTTTTTTTTTGTGAATCGGAATGCTTCGATGCAAATAAGTATGGTAATTTGTTCTAAAGAAATACGGACTCGGTCAATGAAATCGCCTAAATAGGAAAACGCACCGTTTTTTGTCCTTTCTCGAACGATCTGTGAGGCAAGCTTAGTGTCAAATGATTTGAGATGCTGAAAACCAAGTAAAATATTCTTTTTTAGTAAAAGGGTTTCTAAATTACTGGTATTTACACATGGGGGGTGTACAGTTGCACCAAATAATTTAGCCTCCAGCACATACAGTTCTGTTGCGTAAAATCCACCGTAATTGTTAATTGTGGCCACCAAAAATTCTAAGGGGTAGTGTGCTTTCAGGAAAAGACACTGATAGCTCTCGACAGCATACGAGGCAGAATGCCCCTTTGCAAAAGCATATCCGGCAAAACTTTCAATTTGTCTCCACACCTCTGCTGTTAATTCTAAGGAATGTTTTTTGATTTTGGTACAATTGGAAAAAAACTTTTGTTTTACTGCCTGAAATTCTTCTCGGGAACGAAATTTCCCAGACATTCCCCGTCTCATTTTATCTGCCTCACTCAAGGTCAATCCTGCAAAATAGTGCGCAACTTTAATAACGTCTTCCTGATAAACCATTACACCGTACGTTTCGGGCATTAATTCGAGTAAAACAGGGTGTGCATCTTTGCGTTTTTCCGGATTTCGAAAACGCTTAATGTATTCTTGCATCATCCCCGATTTCGCAACACCGGGACGAATTACAGAGCTTGCAGCAACCAATCCAAGATAGTCCTTTACCTGTAGTTTTGTCAAAAGCATGCGCATGGCCGGAGATTCAACATAAAAACACCCGATGGGTTTTGCTTCTTTTAATGTTTCTTTTATTTTTTCATCTTGCTTGAAGCGTGCTATGTCATGAATATCAATTGCAGGATCATCTGGGCGGGTGTACTCAATTATATCGAGTGTGTCTTTGATTTTACTCAACCCTCTTTGACTCAAAATATCGAATTTAAAAAGACCTGCGTCTTCTGCTACATGCATGTCAAATTGAATTGTGGGATAGCCTTTCGGGGGCATGAAGGTCGCAGTGAAGTAAGTGATGGGCTTTTCGGAAATGATAATTCCACAGGCATGCACACTTAAATTACTTGGAAATCCACGAATGTATTTTCCATACTTTAAAACCAAATCCTCCAAATGATTTTGTGCTGCCTTTTTTCCTTTGGAAAGGGCGTCAATTTCTTCTTTGGGCAAGCCAAAGACCTTCCCCAATTCCCTAATTACCCCTCGGTCTTTAAATGTGTTGTAGGTTGCAACCAGAGCTACATTCTTAAAACGCCCGAAAATATAACGGGTAATATCTTCACGATCTCTCCAGGAAAAATCAATATCAAAATCAGGTGGATTGGTACGGTATAGATTAATAAAACGCTCGAAATAAAGGTCTAATTCAATTGGATCTACATCTGTAATTTTTAAGATATAAGCAATAACACTGTTCGCCCCACTTCCCCTACCGACGTAGAAATATCCTTTTGAACGTGCATAGGATACAATATTCCAGTTGATTAAAAAGTAAGAAACAAAGCCCATATCAATAATCGCTGTGAGCTCTTTCTCTATGCGTTGATGAATATCCTCATTCATTTTGGGGTATCGATAAGACAATCCTTGTTCGCATAATTGATAGAGCAATGCAACGTCTTGCTCGTCACTGCCCGTATACGTTTTTTGATTCTGAGGCTCTGCAGTACTTGAAAAGTCAAAAAAAATGGAACATGCATCAAGTATTTTTAGTGTATTTGCGATAATAGAAGGGAACTCTTCATACAGGCCAAGCAGGTCATTTTTCGAGATCATTTTATGCTCGGGAATTGCTTGATCTGTTGAAGAAAGCTTGCTTAGTAAAGTGTTGTTATCAATTGCTCTAAGCAAGCGATGTGCATTAAAATCTTTTTTATTTCTAAATGTTACTGTTAGTAAGATAACCGCTTTAGAAATGCTTCTGTTTTTTAATCGGATGTACGGAATATCTTCAGGTGATACTCCGATGTATTCGCTTTTCTTTAGCTGTCTTTTTTGTTCTTTCCGAAAAGGATAAATCACGAATGTATGCTCTAATTCAGGAGCATGGTATGGTATTTTTTCTTTATTGTGAAGAATGGATGTCAGGTATTTATTGATGTGCTCAAACCCTTTATTGTTTTTTGCCAGAAGAATGAATTGTTGTTGCACACCATTTCTAAAATCTACACCAATAACAGGCCTTACATTGAACTTAGGGGCCTCTCGGATAAACTCGAGACAAGCCGAAGTTGTATTAATATCTGTTAGCGCAATTGATTTACAGCCGTTCTCTTGAGCAAGCCGGAGCAGTGTGGCTGGAGAAAAAGTTCCATATCGCAAACTATAATAGCTGTGGGTGTTTACATACATAAAAAATCAAAATGTAACGAGGCTGAGATATAAAAGTATTAAAAATTAATCAAATAAGTGATTAAAAATTAACCAAAATAAAGAATTCTATTGAATTTTAATGAAGTATCAAGAAGGAGAAAAAACTATTCTTGCGGAATAAAGACCCGATCTGTTCCATCAAAGTAGGGGGATTGAATCGAAAGAACTTTTAACGGCACCTCAGACAAAACTTCAAGTACAGAATGTTTGGTGCCTTTGGGGATATTGATAAAATCACCAGCTTTAATTTCGAATTCTTCATTATCCAATGTCATTAGTGCACTGCCCTCTATTACTACGAGGTTTTCACTGTGCTCCTGATGAAAATGACCTTTTACTCCTTTTTTGATCCAAATAATAAAGCAGCTCTGTAATGAATCAGAAGTGATTTTTTTTACAAGAATATTATCGAATTCTGTTTCCGGAAAATAGGCGTTCAAATCACTGTGTACCTGTGAAAAGCCACCGAACCAAAAAAGGACAAAAAGTGCACGAATAAAAAAATTCATCATAGCAAGGATAAAATCTTATTAAAGATAAAAACTAAACCGTATTAGTAGTATTAGAAAATCCCATAATTTTTCCCTAAATTGCAGACTAGTCAATTGTAATTCAATTGCTAAGCTACTTAAAATGGGGTGTTATGGGAAAGCCCATGTTTATTTTCATGAGAATAAAAACGAATACCGTTTTACTGTTATTCATTATTGCTTTTGTTTGCAATTATGCTAACTGTCAGTCGGTTTGTACCCCTAGTACTCATGCTACAATAGCAAATGGTAACTGGTCAGATGCCAGTACCTGGGAGAGCGGAATAATTCCCCCGACTCCATCGCCTGGATCTACATGTATTCAAATCAAGCACGATGTAATCCTTGACGTCAATCAAGTAGTTAGGGGAGATATGACCATCTTGTTGAATGCATCGCTTGTAGGGGCGGGAAACGATTTGAAGGTTGGTAGAGGCGTTATCAATAAGGGGGAATTAACGAACTATGGCACTTTGACGGTTCGTAAATTGGTTGTAAAGCCGAAAAATGGTTGTATCCCAAGCTTAGGGAAGCCCTGGATTCATAATTATGGTGTTATCACAACAATGGACGATCTGAATATTGGGAACAATTGTGGTGCGGGTTCTTTTTTCAATTACTCAGGAGGAAAGGTTTATGTAACAGACATACTGCATTTAGATAATTACCTGTGCAATTCGGACAGTATTTTTATTGGAAACAAGCTTAAAATTCATGGAGGGAATGTGGATTGTTGTGGCTATATTGAGACTACTTTATTGGACATTGATCCCAACGGAGCTCGTCCTTCCACATTAAATTGCCAGCACTTCTGCCAGCAGGATGGAATTACTCCCACCACTCTTAATATTGCGGGAACTGTTTATGCGGATCTCAATGATGCCATACTTAATTCCAGCTCTGCCGATGTGTCTATTGATGGTGACAGTACAACGGTTTGTGACCCTACAATTCTTCCCATCGAATTGCTCCGTTTTGAAGCAAATGTAGTGAACGATAAATCGGTTCAATTGGAATGGGAAACGGCTAATGAATTGAACAACGATTTTTTTACCGTTGAGAAAAGTATTGATGGGTCGAATTGGCAAATAGTAGGGTATGAAGATGGGGCAGGAACCTCTAATATAGTGAACTCCTATTCTAAAGTTGACTATTCGCCATTTTCGGGAACCTCATACTATCGACTCAAACAAACTGATTTTAATGGTGAATCTGAGATTTTTCCAATAATTTCAGTTACTCTTCCGCTAAATGAGACCAGTGTTGCCATTTATCCAAATCCGGCCCAGCAAATACTAACAGTTCAAGGGGAGAAGGAAGAGATTCACAACTTAAAGCTATTTAATATAATTGCTCAGGATGTAACCGATCTCGTTCGCATAGCTGTGGATAACAATGAATATGCGGTAATCGATATTTCCAGGCTTTCATCTGGCTTTTACATAATAGCGACGAGAACCAACATCCTAAAATTCCGTAAAGAATAAGCTTCAATAAATCATTCTTGTTTTAAGGAGCCAAAGAATCATTCAATAATCACTCTTGAAATGAAATGGTTTTCTCCCACAGTAATCTTTAAAAGATATGTTCCAGTGTATACGGTTGCGACATCAAAGTATGCAATTGTTTGACCTGCATTAATGTTGGTTTGAGCAACCAGATTTCCTTTCAAATCGATAAGACTAACGCTCATTCTTTCTTCTACAAGACCACCGATTTGAATTGCTATTAGATCATTAGAGGGGTTTGGGAAAATATCGATATCAAGATTGTTGAATTGTTGCTCTGTGACAGTAGAAGAGGATGGTGTATATACAGTTACCGATTCATTGATAGACGATACCAGTCGGTCTGCGTAATTTCCGTAAAACGACGGGCCAACAGCATAAGGGTAGGCTGAATTCCAGTTTGCATCTACAGTGCAGAAATAGGCATACGTACCGTTAGGATACTCCGGAGTTTTGCACCAACGACCGTTGTGCTCGTCCAGATATTCCAATTGTCCCGGGTGGGCAACAAACAGATAATCTTCTCTGAAATAGCCACGAAAATAAGTTGCATTGATCGGTGGGCCCAGATCTGAGGTAGATCCATCTGGATACGTTGTGCGATCAGGAGTTGTGCCTAATTCGTAACCGGAAAGCATACGTGTAATTCCACCACTTCCGTTGGTGTCGGCATAGCCGTATGCTCCATAAATAGGGTAGCCATCATATGCATAACCGATCAATGGTGAATGTGCGTTATTGTCAATCGCATACAGCCCGTCTGCGTCATATAGATTGCAGATCGTGGAAATTACGTTTAGATCCAATTTAAAAGCCGAAGGGTTTTGGTGATGGTGGTAATTCCCCATTGCAGGATGTCCTTTGGAACAATCAAAACCATCCATTTCAGCCGGAACAGCGTCTCTGTTCCAATCCATTTGAGTTCCGGGGGGGCCACAATTTGGATTACCTGGACCACCACAAAGAGCTCCACTTGAAGGATTCCAGGCAACACCGTCTCGATAATCAAACAGTGCAACCCCATTTATGAAAACACCAATATTTCCAGGTGTAGTTGATGTTGGTGATCCTGTATTGGGTTGCGGATTTAATGGAAATCTAAAAATGGCATTTTGATCCGATGCCAAAGAAGGGTTCCCGTCCAGAAAAGGCCCAGTTGGGTACGATGGTATGCCGTTGGTTTTAATGTATACATTATTAGCTGAGTAACTTACTTCCTGACAATTGTATGCAATGCCATTATCCATTGCTGTAGAATTTCCAGCAGTATAATAAGATCCGGTTTGTGTTGTATTTTGCAACCAGGATGTTATTGCTGGTCCTTGGGCAAATGAGTGCATTGCTCCAGCAATGAAAAGGTTACTCATTGTAATTAAAATGATCTTTTTCATTCGATTGGTATTAAATGTTACCTGCTAATTTGCTAAATTTCTTCATCATTTGCGGGCGCATTGGCAAAAAACTAATGCGGAAACGAGAATTTTTTGTTGTAAATAAACTCTTTATCTGTTAAAGTATAAAGAAATGCGATGAGATCTTTCTTTTGATTGGAATTTAATATTATTGGTTTTTTTAACGATTCGTGTAGCTGTGGTTTATTTATATCTATGGTCGTATAGTGTTCTAAAACATCTTTAAGTTTTTGAAACCGACCATCGTGCATGTATGGAAAGGTGTATTCAATATTGCGCAATGTCGGAATTCTGAATTTTAAAGAATCTTTAAGGTCTTGAGTAATTCCATACCGACCTAAATCATAGAAGACAGTATCTACATCCAATCCATTACTTGCATATTCATTTGAATTGAATAAAGGTTCGGTGTGGCATTTATTACAGTGCTTTTTAAAGAGCTTCAATCCGTTTTTTTCCTGGCTGGAGAAATCAATTTCACCACGCAGATATTGGTCGTATTTTGAGTTGGAAGAGATCAGAGATGAAGTAAACTGTGCTATTGCTTTGAGCATTGATTTTGTATTTGCCACAGAATCATCAAAGGCAGCCATGAAAAGTTGTTTGTATTCGGGCCAAGTATTAAGGTATTTAATTACCTTCTCCAAAGTATTATCCATTTCAGTGTAGCTTTGTATTGGGTTTAAAACCTGAACTTCTAAATTATTCACGCCACCATCCCAGTGAAAAGAAGAATTCCAGGCAAGATTAATCAAAGCGGGAGAATTTCGTGTTCCTTTTCTACCATCAATCCCATGACTTACTTTATGATCCACATGAGTGAATCCTGTGTATTGCAAATGGCAATTAGCACACGAAATGGTAGAGTCTCTCGATAAATTCGGATCGTAAAATAATTTTCTACCAAGCTCAAATCCTTGTTCCGTTATTGGATTGTTCTTGAAATCATAAATGGGTTCAGGCCAATTATCCGGGAATTCTATATTCGTCAATAGTATTTTATCCTGCGGATTAAAAGAATAGATCAAGCCCCAAGATAATATCAATGCTATGAGGAAATACTTATTCACCCAGGGTGAAAATATGTTTATAAATGTTGGCTAGTTCAGCCGCCTCTTTACCTGGAATTAATAAGGATGCATTTTTTTCCAGATCAATTTGCTGCATAAAATCATTTAGCTTTACGTTGATATTAATTTCAACCTTTTTCCCTTGATCGATATCATGTTTGCGATACCGGACTGTTGCGTTTTCACCGGAATAGCCACCTATGTGAAACTCGAATGGGTGTTTTTCACCATCAATGAATTTTAATCCCTCCAGCTTGAAATTAATGTAACCGGAGTTCCATGCCCAGTACATTCCGTTGATCGGGTCCAGGTCTCCATCTAATGCTCCCGAAACATTGATTAAACTATCCGTTCCAATTGCATAGTGTATCGACTCTATTGAATTTAACGGAATACTATCGATGGTTATCAATTGCGAATTTTCTTCATCAATATCAATTAAATGATAACTGAATTTCTCTTTATATGAATCACCAGTACTGTTATGCAGTATTACATCGGAAATATAAAAACGAAAAACGGTGATTTCTGCGGCATCAATTGGAGGGGTAACAATGTTAAATTTAATGTTAACCGTATTGTTTTGCCCCCATATTGTTGAACTTGTCAACATTAAAAATATATATAGGAATGTGTTCATCTATGATTTTTAACGAGCATCTGAACCTGTTCCTTCCTGAACAATTTCAAATGGCAAGTAAAATAAGATTAATTTCTTAAATCGGCTTATTTAGGTCATATAGCAGGTGTCACTTTTCTCAAAAGCAATTCCTTGTGGATCTTTCTTCAAAACAAAAGAATTTTAGCGTAAACTTGTGTTCTGTTGATCCTTAATCCTACATTTATGTGATCACATGTTGTGCTTTTGAAGTTAAAGACCGAATATGATAAAACTGTCGTTTAAGAACCCTTACTTGATCTTGGTATTGGCAATTGTAATCGCTGTACTGTCTGGGGTTCTGATTCCTCGCATGCCTGTCGACATCCTTCCTCAATTCGACAAATCTGCCATGCAGGTATTGACCTTATATCCTGGTATGCCAGCCGAAGTTGTTGAGAAGGATATTACCAGTCGAATGGAACGCTGGACGGGGCAATCACCGGGAATTGAAAAGCAGCTTTCAAAAAGCCTCATGGGGGTAAGTATTGTTACCAATTATTATGGTGCAGACATTGATCCTGCAGAAGCAATGGCGAATACCTCGTCGTATGCGATGAGCGACATGTATTACCAGCCACCAGGAACCCTTCCACCAATGGTACAACCGTTTGATCCGACCGCGAGTAAACCGTTGATGTTATTAACGGTCAGCAGTGATGTAAAAAGCGGTAAAGAGCTGTACGATATTGCGTATTATAATTTACGTCAAATGCTTAGTGGTGTTCCGGGCATTGTTGCACCTGCAGCATACGGAGGGACAAAAAGAAGAATTCATATTTATGTAGATCCTGTTAAGCTCGAAGCATTGGGCATTTCTCAGACAGAAGTCAACGACGCAATCAAGGAAAACACAACTATGATCCCTTCCGGTATTGCTGAGATCGGAACGATTAATTACGGTATTGATGCAAAAGGAATGATAATCAATGTAGAAGATTTTGACGACATCATAATCACACACAAAAATGGAAACCCGATATACATTAGAGATATTAGAGACCCTGGTATAAATATGGATGCCAGTATGATTCAGACCAACATTGCTCGAGTGGATGGAAAAGAGCAGGTCTATCTCCCAATATTCAAAAGACCAGGAGCAAATACTATTGAATCTGTTGAAGCGGTTAAGGCAGCTATTCCTGAATTAAAAGAACGAATGCCGGAGGATGTTAATTTGAATGTCATTTTTGATCAAAGCTCGTATGTCAGAAATGCGATAACCGGATTGTCCAATGCCGGACTGGCTGGATTGATATTGGTTGTTATTGTGCTCATTTTATTTCTTGGCAATTTTCGTTCGGCACTTATTGTGGCAATCAGTTTACCCCTTTCTGTATTGTTTGCATTTATCATTTTATCAATTACAGGGCAAGCCATTAATAGTATTACGCTCGGTGGTATAGCGCTGGTGATCGGTCTGCTCGTTGACAACTCCATTGTTGTTCTGGAGAACATAGACAGGCATCTAAAAATGAACAAACAGCCCTGGCAGGCAGCTTTGGATGCTGCTTTAGAGGTTGCAACGCCTGTATTGGCCTCAACTTTGGTGATCATTGTAGTTTTCTTTCCGGTTTTATTCTTGACGGGAATGGCTAAATTTTTGTTCTCACCATTAGCAATAACTGTAGCGGGATCAATGATTGGCTCGTACATTTTCTCGCTGACTCTTATTCCTTTAGCTGCTGCATATTTGTTCCGAAACAGACTGCCTGACGCAAAGGATAAACCCCAAAGATCAATTTTTGGGTTCTTTCAGCGGTTTCTTGCACTTCTTGTAAAAAGGTACGCAAAGAGCCTGGATAAAGCAATGAACTACAAATGGGGGGTTTTATTATTTGTTAGTGCGCTGTTTGTTTGTTCTTTATTCGTTATGAAGAACCAATTGGGGTATGAATTAATGCCGAAATCAGATGTTGGACAAATGGAGATTCAGGTGCGAATGGAATCTGGAACACCATTAAAGACTACTGAAGCAACGATTATTTCGATGGAAAAAATTGTGAGAAATGAATTGGGTAAAGATCTGGAACAGATTATTTCGAACATCGGAATTTTTTACGACCTGCCCGCAGCGTACACGCCAAATTCAGGGACCCAGGATGCTTTTATTGGAGTGCAATTGAAAGAAGATCATGAAACAAGCACTTTTGATTATGCTTCTCGTTTGCGAAAAAAATTAAAGGAAAATTTTCCCGGCATTGAAATTAGTTTCAATACCGGCGGATTGATAACAGCAGCGCTAAATGATGGGAAACCTGCTCCAATTGATGTGCAGGTAATTGGGAATGATCTAAAAGTTTTACGCACTATTTCGGAACGCATCAGAGATACAATAATCCCGATACCGGCAACGAGAGATGTCCGCGTATTACAACGGATTGATCAACCTACAAAAGATATTGATATTGACAGGATAAAGGCAGCACAATTAGGAGTTAAACCAGTGGATGCGATTAAAAATATTGTTTCGGCACTTAACTCATCAGCGACCTTTGATAAATCCTTTTGGATCGACGAACGAAATGGAAATCACTATTATGTGGGAGTGACCTATCCTCAGTATTTAATTAATGACGAACACATTCTCGAAAATGTATCCGTCGGGAGTGAAACTCATGACAAACCGGTTCCATTCCGTAATTTTTCAAAGATCAGTGAATCAACAAATCCGGTGGAAATAAACCATTACAATTTGCAGCGGGAATTTAATGTATATACAAATGTTGAAGGGGCCGATATTGGAAGCGTTTCTGATGAGATTAAAAAGCGAATTGACGGCATGAAAATTCCCAAAGGATACAAAGTAAAGTTCCAGGGAGAAATCGCAACAATGAAAAGTTCATTTGGTGATCTATGGATCGGGCTGGGATTGGCAGTAGTTCTTGTTTTTTTAATTTTAATACCCTTGTTCCGTTCCTTCAGACAGCCATTGATCATTATTTTGGTTTTCCCTCTTGGAATTATTGGGGTTGCTATTCTAATGTGGAGTACGGGAACGAATCTCAATATTCAATCGCTGATGGGAATTATTATGATGGTTGGAATAGCAGTATCTTACGGGAATATTCTGATCGATCGAATTAACACTTTGGTAAAGCAAGGAAAAGCAAAAAGAGAAGCTATTGTGAATGGTGCATCAGAAAGATTACGACCTATAATGATGACGGCAGCCACAACTATTTTTGGTTTATTGCCAACTGCGATAGCAACCAGCGCGGGTACAGAGTCTAATGTGCCTCTTGCGATAGCAGTAATTGGTGGGACATTTATGGCAACTCTACTGACGCTTTATGTTGTGCCAATACTCTATTTGCTTATTGCAAAATCTAATACGAACTAATATGAGGACAAAAAAATATAAATATTCATTCATCCATCTTCTGGCAATTGTTTTATTATCCTCTTCCTGTGCGCACGGAGATGATAAAGAATTGGAAGCACCAACCAGTGAAGTAAATAATAAAATACAAGCTGTTGAAGTTGTGAAACCCAAGGCGCGATCTTTCAAAGGAGAGATATTAATTACAGGTACGGCAAATGCGAATCAAAAAGTAATGTTGTATGCAATGGAAAGTGGTTATGTGAAAAACATACGAAAGGATATTGGCGATGAGGTTCGCAAAGGAGAATTAATAGTAATATTGGCCAACCCACAATTGGTTAGTGACTATGAGAGAATAAAGGCACAATTGAAGGCAAAACAATCAAACTTTGAACGGCTCAATTCCACTCATACCAAAACACCGGCCATAACCCCATTGTATTTGGTGGAGGAGGCAGAAGCGGAGTACCTGTCTTTAAAGGCTACTCTGAGTGCAATACAGCACAGATTGAATTTTTTAAGGGTGAAGGCACCTTTTTCGGGGATTATTACCCAGCGATTTGTGGATAATGGAGCGCTCATTCAAAGTGGACTGACCGAAGATAATCCACAATCCATTGTTGAGCTGCAGGAAGTAAGTCCAATACGGATTATTATTCCATTACCAGAGTCGGATATTGGAGCGATAAATGTAGGAACTAAAGTGGAGGTAAGCTTTCCCGAGCTACCAGGAGAAGCGTTCAAGGCCAGTGTGACGCGATCGGCAGGTGCTTTGGATGCCGCCTCTAAAACAATGCAGATTGAGATAGATATAAATAATACAAATGGCAAGATCAAACCCGGGATGTATGCTAAAGTTTTATTGCAAACAAGCAGTCGAAAAGGGGTGATTTCACTTCCGATCAATGCTCAATTGGTCTATCAAAATCAATTTTTCGTATTGGTGGTCAAAGACGGGATGGTGGAACGTACTGCTTTGAGGAAGGGACTTTCAAATAAAGATTTCTTTGAAGTACTCAACTCCGATATTACAGAGGAATCTCTGGTTATTGTGCAGGGTAAAGGATTGGTTAAGAGTGGCCAAAAAGTTAAACCTGTTATTAAAACCGAATAATTATGCGAACAGCTACGCGCAAATACATCGTGCTCAGTTTACTTGCAGTCGCAGGAATGATAACAAAACTAAATGCACAAGCGATACCTGAAAACAGTAATGGAGTAGATATAGCGATAGATCTAGTAACGGTTTTGAAATTGGGTGGTGCCAATAACCTGACGATCAAGGAATTCAACCAAAAAAAAGAGCTGGCTCTGGCAAATGTCCTCAAAGAAAAAGAGTGGTGGCTTCCTGATCTTTATGTTGGCACTACAATTCATCAATTGTGGGGTAATGCGATGGCTGCAGATGGTACAATTTTTACGGATGTGGATCGTCAGTATTTTTCTGGAGGAATCGGAATAAATGCGTCTTGGGATTTTGGCGATGGTATTTATAAGGTCAATGGTGCAGAATTTCGTGCAAAAGCCGCAGAACACCAAACACAGGCCGAACAAAA
>Ga0315334_10000090_pt1 | contig 58969 bp, 50 predicted proteins | sample M150034915metaG_FD_205555 | JGI IMG/M metagenome (GOLD analysis project Ga0315334, IMG submission 205555) | Ammonia-oxidizing marine archaeal communities from Monterey Bay, California, United States - M1 500m 34915 | ecosystem: Environmental > Aquatic > Marine > Intertidal zone | place: USA... | reverse complement strand
TAGATTAATGGGACTTATAAGTGACGGTATTGATGTTACGCAAATAAGTGATAATTCGAATAAGAGTATTCTTATAAGAGGGTGTGACCCCAAAATGGGTAGACGTGCAATTGAGTTATTAACTCCGGTGTTGGGGAATCCTGAAATGGTTTCAGTTACAAACGATGATGACTTCATCACAGAATTACAGAAAAAAAAGTGGTCAGTTATTCATTTTGCACCAGGAGCATGTAGATATGATTCAACAAAATCACCCATTCCAGGTAGTCGTACACAAACGAAAGGTTGGGGGTTAGAACAGTACCGGGAATTAGTACGAAAATACCAAGGTGAGGATATAAAAATTATTGAAACTACCGATGAACGTCAAATAGTTCCTCTACTTAAGAAAGCCTTGGTGAGTAATAATAAAATCTAAATAACTACCTACAACACAGTCTAACTAAATTGAATAACTTAGTTTAGACGCACCGTTAGTGGTAATTGAAACTTTAGAGCAAATATGAAAAAGGTACTTCTTAGTTTTTTAATTGTTGGACTACTTCTAGCAGCTTCACGGGCACAGGTGCATTCTCAGGAAAATGTATCCACTTGGCTAACTTTATCCTATAATGGATTCTTACCAAAAGTTTTTAAGTTTGACAATAATAGTGCTTCAGACTTATATGAGAAAGCGAAAGATTGGTCTAAATCATTTTATCCAAATATTGAAAAAGAACTATTATTTGATAGCTTAAACTATCGAATTAAAATACGTTCAATTAAGTCAGAGGCCTTCTATTGTGGACTTAAACGTAATTTATACGATGTAGATTACACGTTAACTGTATCCTTTAAAGAAGGAAGGTACCGAGTACAAGTGGAGTTAAATACTTTCTATTATAATCCGAGAAACGTAAAGTATCGTGCGGAAGGTGAATCACAAGAAACAGGTTGGAACCAACGCAAATTTTATTTAACTGAAAAAGAACGCAACCCTAAAACAAGTCCTGGTCATTCGGAATTGAATTTTACTATGTATGAAATTTCTACCTCATTATATAATGCGATGACCTCAGATGATTCGAAGGAAGAGGTCGACGACGACGATGATTGGTAGACACCACTAACAGTACCTATACTCCACCGCACAGAGTTTTAGTTATATTTATGGTACGGCGATAGTATAGCTGCGGAACGTAAGCAATGCTGAAACAGGGAATTAAATATAACGCCAACAATGGACACAGAAAACAATCACGAGAACAAGCCCACTGACAAACCGAAAACGAAGGATGGTCAGGATGAGAAAATGCCTGCTAAAAAAATCAAGAGACAAGCCACCCAAGAACAACTCGATCATCCCTTGCATGGGGTGAAACTAGTCGATATATTAGAAAGTCTGGTGGAACATTATGGTTGGAAATACCTGGCAGACGAAGTTAATATTCTCTGTTTCAAGCACAACCCTACAATGAAAGTAAGCCTAAAATTTTTAAGAAAAATGAAGTGGGCTCGAGAGCATGTTGAGGATATCTATATGGATATGTTAGAAGAAGGAATAGATCCAAAAGGACAAGAAAAAAAAAGCTGCTAACAAAACCTAAACTGCATTAAAACGCAGTTTAGCCAGAACGTAATGCACAACTGAAAAGCGAATGTTGAAATGCTCTCTTATTATTTTGATGTTATTTTTAACACAGGTTGGTAGTGCTCAGAAATGTTTTGAAAGCCATACGATAAAATCCGAAGTGTTAAAGGAAAAACGAAGCGTCTGGGTTGGCCTTCCGAACAACTACAATAAGGATAGTTCATATACTGTATTGTATGTTTTAGATGCAGAAGACAGATTTGAAATAACTTATTCTCTCACCAAAGAACTTTTCGAAAATCAAAATAATATCCCTGAATTGATAGTGGTTGGAATACCAAATATTGACAAGGTGCAAAGATTATCTGACTTAACTTTCACTGATTCGAAAGTGAACGCAACAGGCAATGAAGATTCTATTGGATATTTTTCTTCTTCAATGACTGGAAACGGAGTATCATTTCTAAAGTATCTTGAAAATGAAGTTATCCCATTTGTCAGCAGGAAATACAGTACAAATGATTTCAACACCTTAGTGGGACATTCCATCGGAGGATATTTTTGTGCCTATATACTTCCAATTCAAAAGTCATTTTCTGCATTCCAAATTTATGATGCCAGTATTTGGTATAATGACGGAGATGCCATAAAGCATATACAGAAAGAACTTGACTTGAATTACAAGAGCAATATATTTATTTCAAAAGGTATATCATTTGACGGTCCAAGAGAATATGTAGATCATCATCTTTGCATGATTGATTCACTCGGGACTTTTTTGAGCGATTATCCTAATCTTAATATTGCAACTGCTACGTATGAAAAAGATCATAACGGAATGTATCTATACTCATTAATAGATGGGCTCTCCATTCTTTTTAAAGAAGTCGAGCCCGAATCCGGCAATCAATCTAAAATAATTAAGTACCCAAAACACGAATAAAAGTGCATAACAACAGCATAAATCCATATTTGCGCTGCGCTGTAAATTCGTATTTCAGCCAAAACGTTATACTCTATTTAAGAATTGGATGTGCCTTCGAAAAATACGATTCTTAAAGAGAAAACCGACCATAAGAAATCTACTCGGACTATCTAAAAACAAATCGTTCAGAGTGTAAGATCTCACCATTTCGAACAACATGGTAAATATATGTTCCCGAAGAGATGATATTTCTTTCTAAACGAGCAGTACCATTCACTGCTGTAATGGTGGATACTCTTACTCCTAGAGTGTTGAACACGACAATTTCAAAATCACTAATATTCTCGGATACAAAGTTAACATGGTCATTAGCTAAAGTTGGAAATGCTTTGAAAGCATCAACTTTGAACTCCTCAATTGAAGCGAATTGATCAAATTCCCAGAAATCACTAAAGTTCGTTCCATTTGTTCCCAGACCGATATAGCATCTCTCTCCAAGTTTGGCTTTCACAGCCCAACGTCTTTTAGTGAATGGATAATCTGGTAATTGCTCCCATAAATCGTTACTCGGGTCGTAGCGCCATACCTCAGAGTACATATCTCCCCATCCTAAATAGCCACCAACAAAAAATCCACTCCCAAGTTGCGAAAGTCCAATATTATTATTGGGCGCCGTTCCAGGAAAATCAGCTTTTTGGGTCCAAATATTTGTAAGAGGATTGAATTCGAAAAATGAATATTGATGCTTAAAATATCCTTTTGATCCTATAACGAAAGTAGGATCACGATGACCTACAACTGCTGGCATTGCAGCAACAATAGTCCATGTGTCCAGCACTGGGTCAAACATATAAAGTGGAGATCCACCACCTACATATTCGGGATAATACCCTTTTCCATTAATCACGAAAGGGTCTGTATTTGCAAAACTACCTGATGGCGCATCTGCTATTTGTGTCCAAGTGTTCGTAGTGGGGTTATATTTATAGTGCTCTGCATCACTAAACTGTCCAAGACCAACATATCCAATATTGTTTATCGCAATAGCTGTTAGATCTTGATCACCATCTCCACTATTACCAATGTAATCTGCCTTTTGAGTCCAACCATTTGTTCCCGGATCATATTCCCACCAATCAGGATACCAAGAATCGACTCCACTGCCATTAATATGTCCAGTTCCAGCATAGACTTTAGTTCCTATCGCAACCGCAACACCCCTATGTCTTCCGAAGCTTCCATAATCCGCCTTTTGAGTCCATTGACCCGTGGCACTAGAATCAGCAATAAACCAAAAAAGGGAAATGAAGAGTAGTAATAGTGTTCTCAAAATGTCTGTGTATACACATTAAATATACACAATCTCAACGAAAGTAAAATATACAGATTTCGTGTCTTGCTAGATCACTTTTAGTTATCGGTGATCAACACATATTATATTCGAGGCTGACCAAAACTTCTCAACTTTTTTTTAAAAAAAACATGGGGTTTTGAGGATTTATTAATGGGCATTACATTCACTGAAATATATGCTCCGTTTATACTTCACACATCTACCCTAATTGAAAATAACTATCTTTAGTGCAAACCTTAATCAAGATAAATCTACGCAAGGCAGCTTAGCCTCAATCCTCATATGTCATTGACTAATAACAACTTAAAATTAAAAAAATGATGAAAAAGTTTCTTAAAACCATATCCTGGATTAGTTTGACACTCCTATTATTTATGGCTTGCAATAAAAATAAATGTGCTGATTCTGTAAAAGCAGAATTGAAGGATTTATCCGGGTTGGATGGATGTGGCTTCGTGATTGAATTGGAAAACGGCAATAAACTTGAAGCACTTAACCTCTGTGATTTTGATATTGACTTAAACGATGGAAAGAAGATTTGGGTTAGCTACCACTTGACAACCAACTTTATTGGTACAATTTGCATGGTTGGTGATATTGTTGAAATTGACTGTATTGCTAACAGATAGGATGCATATAACAGCACCAGAGAACGCGCTGCATTCGAAGACTGAATACAGTTCTATTAGAACGCATTTCTGAAGGAGTGCGTGGAATTTCAACGAATTCATTTATCTTTAAGGTTGCGGCAAAAGCGTAGCTTCAAACCGTAAACAGCAATAGACCATTAAAACCTATGAAACAGTTCGCACTAGTTTATTTTCTATTTGCCATGTTAAATGCAAACTCTCAAGATGATCTGCTGAAAAAAACCGATTTCAATAGATTTCAATTAGGTCTGAACTTTTCGTCGGATTTTTGCTATCGAATCTTAGAAGACATAGATGGCGCTGACATCAACTCTTACATTATTGAATTTAGAAATGAAAATGAAACTATTAAATTTGGTTATACGACGGGGTTGAATTTATGTGTAAACATAACCGGGCATATTGGAATTGAAACTGGCATCCAATATTCGAACAAAGGTTATAAGACAAAAAGCTTTGATTTTACCTTCCCTCAATCCGATCCAAGTTGGCCTACTAGCTCAAAAAGAAGAATTGACCACCATCAAATAGACATTCCACTAAAAATTAACTTAACAATTGGTAAAAAAGACGTTCAATTCATCTCGAGTATAGGAATAGTATCAAACTTATCTTTTAAGGAAACCGAAACCTCGATATCGACCTATATCGATGGACATACCGAAAAGGTAACAACAGAATCTGCGTATGATTATAAAAAATACAACATTTCACCAATGATTTCTGCTGGTATTGATTATCGCATTAATGGGAACATGAATCTCAAGATCGAACCAACTTTCCGATATGGTGCGTTGCAATTAATTGACGCTCCAATAACTTTATACTTATGGAATGCAGGTGTGAATATTAGTTTTTACGTTGGGTTCTAAGCCAGAAAGGCTGGTAACACAACCTACACTTCAGCGCCAAATCATTTTCGCTCACCTATTTATTTTATCTTTAAGAATACTATTTGATTTGGAGGCGCATCGAAAGCGTTGCTTCAAACCGTAATGCTATTTTCTACATTATGAAAGTTAACCTTCTCAAATTCGAAAAGAACGATTTAATGAGAGCAAATAGCATTACTAAATTATGCTTTTTTGATGGCAATAATGACAGTGTTTATGATGATGTCAAAAAAAAGACAGTTAAACTATTGGAATCAAATCCATGGTTAGGCTCAAAACTTGTTAAAGAGAAAAAAGAAATAAAAATGGAGTTTGATGAATCTATAGCTCCACAAGATCTTTTGGACAAAATACTATTTAACGATACTAATCTGTGTATTGATGATTCTTTGGAATATTCAAAAATGCTTTTCACTATCAAAAACAATGTGGTTGGCACAGGTAAAGAACTAGTGAAAACGGGTGAGCTTGTCACAAAAATATCTTTATTTTCTCATAAGATAAATAATACCTCAGGGCTTGTAGTTTTATTTTCTATCTCACATGTAGTTGCAGATGGATACACGTACTATAAGTTATTGAATGCATTCTTTGACCCATCTCAAATAAGTGTCATGAATTATCGACGTAAATTTGAAGCGGTAGATAAAATTGAAGGTTTTATTGGAAAAGTAAACTACAATTTCGTTTCTTCAGCAGCCATGATCATAAACGTTTTAAAAAATATGCTTTTTGGAAAAAAAGACCAATATTTCTCTCGGTTTGTTGATGACCAAAAAGTAAATACAATAAAAGAAACTTATGCAAATGATCGTAAAAGTAAATTTCCATTTATATCTACCAATGACGTGATCACATCTCACTTTTGCAGAGCTACTAATAGTAGATTGGCGTTATCTGCCATCAACTTAAGAAACAGAATTGAAGGTGTAAATAATGAGGATGCAGGAAACTATGAATTTGTATTGTTGTTAGATAAGGAACACTATCAAACACCCGAGGCGATTAGGACGGTATTATCCAGTAAAGGTCGATTTAAAGCAAATAATGGGAAAATGCCCTCAGTTCTAGAAGCTTTAAGAAGTAATATCACCGTCATTACAAATGCGTCAAGCTTCATTGAAGATTATTGCTTAGGTGACTTAAAACAAATATTGCATTTACCTGTTTTTAAGCCTGAGGGTGTTTATTGTGACTTTGCTGCTGTTTATAAAACAAAAGATAATAGAAGAGCTATTTTCTATTATGGTAAAAATACTTCCGCACACAAGTACCTTGAGAATAGTGCGCTGGGTGATACGGTAAGTCAAAGTTTGTTTAGATCAAAAACAGAGAAATGAAAAAAAATACAATCACAATAGATGTCGTGTCTGATGTTGCCTGTCCATGGTGCTATGTTGGAAAACGACGATTAGAAGCTGCGCTGCAAAAATGGAAAGGTGCTCCCGTTGAAGTAAACTGGCATCCATATCAGCTGGACCCCTCTATGCGCCCGGAAGGGATGGATCGAAACACTTATCTGACCAACAAATTTGGCAGTATTGAACGTGTTCAGGAGATGACGGACCATTTAACAGAAGCAGGAAGAGGCGTGGGTATTGAATTTGATTTTGGAGAGAATTGGTTAGCCGTAAACACCCTCCCATTGCATCAATTATTGAATGTTGCGCATAAAGAAGGGGTAGGAAATGAAATGAAAGAGCGTCTCCTGGCGGCCTACTTTGAGGAAACCAAACATTTAAACAAACCTGAAACTCTCTATGCTATTGGCGAAAACTTTGGGTGGGATAGTGAAAAGGTAGATGCAATTATCAATGATCCGAAAATTGCGCAAACAGTAAAAGAAGAAATTTCCCACTACCAACAACGCGGAGTTTCAGGGGTTCCTTTTTTCATTATCAACGACAAATTCGGAATAAGTGGAGCACAACCGAGTGAAGTGTTTTTAGAGGCATTCCAATCGGTGAGCCCTGTTGAGGAAATTTCTAAAGGTGATAGCTGTAACCCAGTGACTGGAGAATGTTAACGGCGGTTCACAATGCAAATGTCAAGAGGTAAGTATAACCAAACGAACGTTACGCAATTAAAATCGTGTAAAAAATAGATGTAGTGCATTATCAACCATTGCCTAAGCTCTTTTTTTTACTCGTAAAAAACACGTATTTTTACGGCGACCTTATACACATAAACGACACTATTATGAAATTAATGAAACTTACCCTTATCATAGGGATCGCATTGTTCGGACAAATGGCCTTCGGACAGTATTATTATACCACAGGTTCAGGAGACACACCCGGAGGGCTCAATCAAGACCCGGCTTATCCGACAGGTGGCGGACAAGCAGCAGGTTGGACATCAATTCTTGGTCCATCCGTTGGCACACCAACATGGTCGGCGAATCAAACAATTCCTTTTTCGTTTAACTTTAACGGAGCAGTTGTAACAAGCTATAAAGTATCTTCTACTGGAGTTTTGACATTTACAACAGGTGCCGCAGCTGTTCCAGGTGCAACACCTGCAGCATTGCCCGATGCGTCAATCCCAGACAATTCAATTTGTGTTTGGGGCATGGAAGCTTCCGGAACGAATGATAATGTTTCTACCAAAACATTCGGTACAGCCGGGAGCCAGCAGGAATGGATTCACTTCAGCTCATGTATAAATGGAACCATCAGCTGGTCTTATTGGTCTATTGTACTGGAAGAAGGAACGGACAATATTTATATTGTGGATCAACGAAACACATCAGGAACGGGTGCGTTGAGTGTTGGTATACAAATTAATAGTACAACAGCGATTTCTGATCCTGCCTCACCGGCAGTTGGCACAACAGCAGGAACGGATCCTAGCGGCTCTGATGATTTATACTATAGATTCGTTTATGGAACACAGCCTCAAAACGAAGTTGCGTTGAATTCATTTGACCTTCTACCGTATATAGGGATCGGTGCGACAAATATGGAAGGATGGATTCAAAATTTAGGATCAGACCCGATCACAACATTAACTGTTACCTGGGATGATGGAACAGGCCCTTACTCAGACGATATAACCGGATTGAACATCGTTTCCAATGATACGTATTTCTTTACAAGCCCAACAACATTGAATGCTGTAGCCGGACAAAGTTACACCATTGATATGAATGTTAGTATTGTTGGTGATGTCGACTTAACGAACAATGACGCAACAGTTGCGACTGTTGCATTAACTCAGGTCCCTGCGAAATATGTAGTAGGCGAAGAAAAAACAGGAACATGGTGCGGATGGTGTCCAAGAGGGGCCGTAGGACTTGCAAACATGGAATCTGTTCCGGAATTCATTGGAATTGCTGTTCATAATGGTGCAAATGACCCTATGGTTGTTGCCGCGTACGATGGTGCTATAGGGGCTTATATCCCAGGTGGATACCCAAGAGGAGGCGTGGACAGAGTTGCTAACGGCAACCCTGTTGCATCTAATTTCCTTGCCATGCATAACGCCCGAGTGGTAGCAACAGTTCCATGCGACGTAAAAAATCTTTCTGCCGTTTACAGTGCAGCAACAAGTGATATTACTGTTTCAGCCGAATCGGAATGGTACGGAACGGTTCCTGGTGATTTCAGATTTTCATGTGTCATTGTTGAAGATGATCTGGTCGGAACAGGAACAGGATGGATGCAGGTCAACTACTATGATGGTGGTACTACTACGATGGCATTCCCTGCCGGAATTAACAATGGTTTTGATTTCGCTACAGGAGGTGATCCTGCCGATCCTTACGATTTTGGAGGATACGATCACGTAGCGCGTTATTTATCGGATGATGAAATTTTAGGGGACGCTGGAAGCTTACCAGCCGGCTCTGTACCGCAAGGTGTTCATTCGTATACATTTGATCCAATTCCAATTGGTGTTGTTGACGATGCAAACAAAGCACACGCCGTTGTAATGGTCATTAATACGGCAAATGGAGAGATCTTGAATGCACAAAAGGTTGAAATTACTGGTGACGTCAGCATCACTGAGCTGGAGAATGAGATCGAATTGAAATTGTATCCAAACCCGGCTTCAGATAATGTTCATGTTTCGTTCAAATTGCAAGATGCATCAGATGCTGTAATCACAATAACAGATGCAATTGGAAACACTGTGATGGCATCAGAGTCTGTTTCATTAATGAAAGGAGATCAATACGTTACGATTGATTCTTCATCCTTGTCAAACGGATTTTATTTTGTAAATGTAAGCGTTGGCGATAATGTGGTAACACAAAGATTGTCCGTAGCTCACTAATCTTTAAATAATTATACAAATTGAGGCGCTTCGATTACGAAGCGTCTTTTTTTGTATTCCGCCGGAAGAAGAAATAGTGAGCATATAACCTATGCAATAATAACGGATTATGTTTGCTGCATTATTTATTAAAATCTCTTCGTATCTTACGGCGGCAAGTCATATAGGATCAAACCTGTACTAAAACCAACAAGACCTATGACAAAAGATGAAGTTCTACTGGAGCTTAAAAAATACGGAAGCGAACAAACCAAAAACACGTTTATAAAACACGGCGCAAAAGAGCCACTTTTTGGCGTTAAAGTTCAAGACTTAAAGAAGATTTTAAAAAAAGAGAAAAGGAATCATGAATTATCTTTAGAGCTATACGCCACAGGTAATTCGGATGCAATGTATCTGGCCGGTTTAATGGCAGATGAAGGTCAAATCACAAAGCAGCAGCTGGAAGATTGGGTAGATAAGGCCTATTGGTCCTATTTGAGTGAATACACAGTGCCCTGGATTGCTGCAGAAACGGATCATGGCCTGGAGCTTGGCTTAAAATGGATCCGGTCAGAAAAGGAAACAATTGCTTCTGCAGGATGGGGAACATTATCGTATTATGCCGGTGTAAATATAGACGAAGATCTGGATATTGAAACCTATGTAGAATTACTTGATACTGTGGCAAGAGAAATCCATGGAGCACCAAATAGAGTTCGGTACACAATGAATGGGTTTGTAATAGCGGTAGGCACCTACATAAAAGAGCTGACCGAAAAGTCAAAAGAAATTGCAAAGAAAATAGGAAAGATCAGTGTAGACATGAATGGAACAGCGTGTAAAGTGCCTTTGGCAAATGATTACATAGAAAAAGCCATTAAAATGGGACGCATTGGTAAAAAACGTAAAACAGCGAGGTGTTAGCCGTACATAACGCAAACTAAACTTAATCCAACAGAATAATAATGGCACATTTTGACCGAAAGAAACACTGGGAGACTATTTACCAAACGAAGCAACTCAATGAGGTAAGCTGGTTCCAACCAGTTCCGGAAACTTCATTGGACTTTTTTCGTGAATTGGAAGTGCCGAAAAATGCAAAGATCATCGATATTGGTGGAGGCGATAGTTTTCTTGTGGATCATTTATTGAAGCTCGGATATGAAAATATTACGGTTGTTGATATTTCCGCCGCTTCTCTTCAAAGGGCAAAAAAAAGACTCGGAGAGCCAGCAAACAAGGTAACATGGATCGTTGCAGATGCTTCTTGTTTCGAACCTGCAGAAAAGTACGACTTCTGGCACGATAGAGCTGCTTTTCACTTTCTGACAGATGAAAATGAGATCACCAGCTATATTAATACTGCGCAACAGAACATCAAGGCAAACGGTATTTTAGCAATTGGAACCTTTTCCGAACAAGGACCACAAAAATGCAGTGGAATTGAGATCACACAGTATTCAGAAGAGACTTTGACTCAGAGATTCGAACCGTTTTTTAATAAAATAAACTGCAGTACAATAGATCACAAAACACCATTCGACACCGTTCAGAATTTTGTTTTTTGCAGTTTCAGAAAATTATAAAAAATTATTATGTGGCAGCATCAAAAGGAACACACCTTTTGAAGGTACGTCCATTATTTAAAAATATTAACGTGCCCCGTTATCATCTGCCTATCGTCAACATCGGATAACTTGAGTACGATCTTCCATAGGTAGGAACCGTCCGGAACTATTTCTCCCCCATAGGTTCCATCCCAACCACGATCAACGTCATGGGTTTCAAATATTACTTCTCCCCATCTGTTGTATATGGTCATTACGTAATCAAAAGGATCAAATCCAGAAACAAAAACGGGCTGGAAGGTTTGGTTTATTTCATCTCCATTTGGTGTGAAGCTATTGGCAATAAAGTAGATCAGCTCTTCTCTTATTTTAATTACCATTCGCACGGTATCCGAACATCCAAATGGTGAGAAAGCGATCAGCTCCACAAGGAAATTTGCCGAGCTTCCATCCGGAAATAAATGAGATGGGTCTACTTCGGAAGAAAACGGAGATTCATCCCCAAAGTTCCAAATATAGCTCACAGCTCCACTCGAAGTATTCGTGAAATCAACAGCCGTTGCCAAATTGGTAAGATCTGTAGAAGAAGCGACAAAGGATGCATTGGGAATAGGGTCACCAAGGGTGTACACCTGTGTAATTAATGTTTCATTACCACAATCGTCTATAACACTGTATGTTCGCGTGATCAGCTCAGGGCAAAAACCACCATCCGTAACATCGTTTACAAAAGAAACTGTTGGTACGGAACAATTATCTGTCTCATCGATTATGATAAGTGGATCGGGCCCAGGCAAAACCGTAACCTGCTCATTTGGAGGGTTACTTGCAACAGGAGGCGTAATATCGTTTATGGTAATTTCTCTTGAATCACTTGCCACATTACCACATCCATCTGTATATGTCCAGGTTCGTATAATGATCTCAGGACATAAATTACCGTCTGAAACATCAACACCCACAACAGAGCCAGTGCCATCACAATTATCCGTCCAGATCAAATTCGCCATTGCAGGAACGTTGACCTGACATTCAATAAGAAGATCGGGTGATGGTGCTACTAGTACAGGTGGTACCAAGTCATGTATTGTAATGATCTGTTCCACATCAATAAAATTACCACATGTATCTGTTACGCTGTAGGTCCGCGTTATCTTCTCAGGGCAGCTCATACCATCCGAAACATCACTAACAAAAGCAACTATCGGAACTGGTGTAAAATCATCCGCTTCATCATCAACTACAGTAACATCCGGCACGGGAACATCAGCGATGCAAGCAACATTAATCGGGGCAGGATTACTGGCTGTTGGTGGCGTATCCACAACTACTGTTACCGGATAAGGGCATGTTGCTGAAGATATCCATCCACAGGACAACAAAGGGTTCACCAGATTTACCGACGTTGGTTGGCATACAAAATCTGTATTCTCATTATTATCGGTATTTCCTATTCTGGCAAAGCTATATTGCACACCACCGGTAGAACCACAAGGAAGAGCACAACCATCACCGATCCATTCGGTTCCAAGTGAAATTGAAAACCCATTAATAGTAGGATTAAATGCAGCCAATTGTGCAGCAGTCCATCCCCAGGCAATAAAGTCCACCACATTTCCTACATCATCAATTACAATGGTCCAGCTAGCGCTGGTAGAATTCCAAAAAATATTATTTCCCCAATAATTTGGTTGGCTCGAAGCATCCGTTTTTGTCAGCACCGAACATGGAGGGAAATTCGCAGGTAAATTCCAAAATATATTATTAAAGGTATTAATATTGGTATACGAATTACTTACGGCACATATCCAGCCAGACGTATTCATTGGTACGGTATATAAATTTGATATTTCTACATAATCCTCCGAACCTGTACCGCCTATAGCTCCATCCAGACCACATTCGGTTATCAGAATGGATCCTCCCCCACTTCCGCTACTACCGGATGCATGAACCCAATAGGTTACATCTGAATTCAAGGGTGGTGTAGTATAACTGGCTGTTGCCGACAATTGAGTCCCGCCGGCAAAATTATCCCACCATTCAAGATTCCCTGTAGAACCACTGGCATCAAGTGTTGTAGTACTACCAGAACATATTGTTAAATTTCCTGTAACAGTAGGTTGACCGGTAACATCAACACTAAAAGTATCCGAAACAACTATTGCCGGACACGCGTTGCACCTTACATTAACTGTGTATGTAGTATTTACTATAGGAGAGGCAAAGTAGGTTGGAAGAGTGCTCCAGGCCTGCATTACAGTAGCGCCGTCAAGAACTTCGAATTCATAATTACCAACGCATGTTCCTGAAGGAGTAAAAGTAATTTGCGTCGAATCACCCTCACATATCATTATTGGTTGCGGCGACCCATATACGGATGTGGCACCGCATTGTGCTATCGTATTTCCACACAGAAAAATCACTGAAGATGCTAATAAGTATGTTCTGATCATTTTGTTCATAGTTCTATTTTATTTCTTCTAAAAACTCAATATCTTTTGCAAACATTGAGTAATTCATACCAATTTCTTTTGCATCAATTATAGCGGATTCAATCGCAATTATATGTTCCTCTAATCCTTCCGAATTACCTTCATTTAATTGTTCATAAATAGCGGCAAACTCTTCATTGAGAATTATGGAAATGTACCTTGCGTTTTCAGAAGTGGGATGATCGATATCGAATGTTTGGGAACGCAATATTTCTTCAACGGTCATTTTACATTTAAGCTCATATTGTTCTTGAGCATTAATTGAGAAATTCATGAATAGAAAAGTGACAAGAAAAAATTGCAGTAGTGTTTTGTTCATAAGGTATCTTTTGAGATGCGTAACTAAAATAATCTTGTTATAATTATTCCCTCAAGCTAATAATATATTAAAAAGTAGTCAATTATACGGTATAAACGACTATATAACTAATTGGTTGCGTGTATTGTTATTATTTATATCAATTCGTTATAAATCGCACTAAAATTCACTTAAGCAGTATATTGCGGAAATAAACCAAATACTCGACAGTAATGCTATTACGCTCATAAAATGGGCTGGTTTGCTAATTAAGGATATTGATGAATGCGCATTTTGTCTATATTCCAATCGAAAGAAAATGTTATATAGCTAATTAACTGTGAGACAACTATTTGCTCTTAGCCTAATGTTCGTTCCGCTTCTCCTTAAATCTCAAATTTTGGAAGCCGAATTTGTGGCCGCGCCATTGGAAATATGCCTTGGGGAAGAAATACAATTTACCGATCAGTCTACCTTCGGAGCGTCACCCATTGTAAACTGGACCTGGGATTTTGGCGATGGAAGCTCATCAAACAATCAAAATTCGCAACACACATATTTAAGTACCGGCACGTTCAATATTACATTAACAATCCAGGCACAAGATGGGTCCTCAGATACAGAGGTTAAACCGTTATACATTACCGTCAATCCAAATCCCCTCTCGAATTTTCTTATTGTCGGGACACCATGCTCTGTTCCATTCGATGCTACGTTTACGAATAATTCAGAAACTGGTGCTAATATAACTTATGCCTGGGATTTTGGAAATGGACAAACTTCTGTTGACTTTACCCCCTTAGGAGTAGTGTATGCTGCTGTGGGAACTTATGATATTTCGTTAACCGTAACAAATAGTGTAACGGGCTGTTCCAGCACTTTTAATTCACAAATAGATGTAAATGAATTTCAAGCAGGAATAACAACCTCCGATTCAGTCTGTGTCAATCAAACCATACAGATAGATGATGCGTCCAGTTCTGGTGCCGACTCATGGTTCTGGACCTTCGGCGACGGTTCATCCTCAGCTGCACAAAATAACGGGCACATTTACACCACTTCCGGAACATTTACCGTTACCCTGATATCGCAAAATTCCATTACGGGATGTGTTGATACCATAACAACCAACATTGAGGTATTACCATTGCCCACCCCCTCATTTATTGGAAATCCATTGGTCGGATGTGCTCCTGTTTCTGTAACATTCACAAATACATCTGCAGGATCAGGTACTTTTGTCTGGGACTTCGGAAATGGCAACACTTTCTCTGGTGCCAATCCACCCGTTGAAACATACAATGCCCTGGGTTCTTATGACGTGTCCTTAACCATGTTAGACAATTTCGGTTGCTCTAACATTGTCTCGGTACCAGGAATGATATCGGTAGAGGCACTTCAAGTTGGCTTTATGGCTGATGTAACAGAAGGTTGCGATCCACTAAGCGTTCAATTTACGGACACATCGATAGTTCCTAATCCAGTGCAAGATCCAATCGTTTCATGGTCGTGGGATTTTGGTAACGGAAATACATTTATTGGACAAAACCCACCTGTCGAGATATACACTGTTGGAACATATGATGTAAACCTGACTATTACTACAGCAAACGGTTGTACTGCAGACACAACCTATATCGAATACATTCAGGTTGGAAGCATCGACCTGGTTGACTTTAGTGTGGCCCCAACCATTGAATGTGCCAAAACAGACATCGATTTTACCGATCTAACAGTGATATCCGCACCGTACAATCCTGGAGAAATTGAATATTCCTGGGACTTCGGAGATGGCGGAACTTCCACCCTACAAAATCCGACCTATATGTATCCTTCAGATACCGGATATTTTGACGTGCAGCTGATAGTGAACTTCAGGGGATGCATGGACACAGCAATTATAACGCAGGCAATTTATATAATGGCACCTATATCTATTTTTAGTCCTGCAAGTACATTGTACTGCAATCCAGGATCTTTCCCCGTAGCTGTTGATGTAACCGACAACTCATTAATTGGAACTATTCCGGATGATGCAGAAATGATATGGAGCTGGGGCGATGGCACCTTTACTTTTTTTGACGATCCGGATTTCGACGATGTCGATCTGGGATCAACAACACATGATTACTCAGCGTATGGATCATACACCATCGAGCAGGTAATTCACAATTATACTACCGGCTGTTCGGATACCACATCAATTGTTATTCATATATCCGAAACAATTGCTGACTTCACTTATTCGAATGATTCGGTTTGTGTCTTTTCTGACATAACACTAACAGACAACTCCACATCCACACATCCATTCGGTACGTATACTTTTGATATGGGAAATACGGATGTTCTAAATGGTGCCCTACAAACGTATGCATATCAGGTGTCAGGATCCTACGACATTGTACTTACAGCGACCAATAGCGTCGGTTGTGCCGCAACAGATACTTTATTCGGAATGGATGTTTTAGAACTTCCGCTTGCCGATATTATTCCGTCAATATCGGCTGGTTGTGCCCCGGTTAATGTAGTGTTCACCAACAACTCAACTTCCCAAGGAAACGGAGTTGGGTTGAATAGTTTCGACTGGACTTTCCCCGATATGAGCACACAAACGACAACAGATATAAACCAAACGGTAGACTTTTTGCTCGTTACCGAAGGGACCTTTTCAACTTCTCTGGTAGTAACGGATGATTTTGGTTGCGTGTCACCGGTAACAACAATTGTTACCAACATAACAAAACCATCGGCAGGTTTCAATGTGGATACTGTTGTGTGCGATCTGGAGAATTTTATTGGATTTAATTCCACAACCGGTGTACAACCGGTCACATATGAATGGTTCGTTGATGGAGTTGCTCAAACGACAAATGTGGATTACAATGGTCAATTTGACGAAACCAGCAGCTCTTCCTATAATTCAGTACCCCATACAATAGAATTGATCGCAACGGATGCAAACGGATGTAAAGACACCATTTCAACTAATGTTATCGTTTCAATGCCTTATGCAAATGCAAACGTCGCATTTACCAGCGCGAGTGCAAACGAGTTTGGTGAATTTTCTTGTCCCCCCGTGTTCGCGAACTTCGAAGATACCTCATCAACATATGGAGCTATCATTAGCTGGGACTGGGACCTGGGCAATGGAAACACATCGAATTTACAAAACCCGCAAAACACATATGTATTTTCAGGAATTTATACAGCTACACTCTCAATAACGGATGAATTCGGATGTGTTGACGATACGGTGCTCACTGATTTTTTAACAATTCTTGGTCCTTCAGCAGAACCTACATGGACCAGTATCGGCGATATATGCATACCGCAATACGAATTTAGCGCAGCCAATCAAATCAGTGTTGCATCGATTATTTGGGATCTGGGCAACGGCACTATAATCAGTGATACAAATACTTTTAACTATACATACTTGCAAAGTGGCAGCTATACCCCAACGGTTATAGTATCCGATGAATTCGGTTGTCAAGTCCCGTATAGCTTAAACACCATAAATGTTAGCTGGGATGTATTAAATGCATTTTTTGTCGCATCAATGGAAACTGGTGAAATTTTTGAAACATTCATCTTTGACGATCAATCTACGGGAGGGTCTGGCCCAATTGATCAATGGAACTGGGATCTAACAACCGAATTCATTTCAAATATAACTGATGAAGACCTTGAATATGCCTGGAACATTCCAGGGCAACAGACAATTACTTTAACAGTAATTGATGTAAACGGATGCGAAAGCTCGTATACAATTACTGTAGATGTCACCACTGAAATAACCGTACCGAACGTGTTCACACCAAACAATGATGGTATCAATGATTTTTTCACCATTGAATTTGACATTTTTGACGGTTATGACATTGTGATACTAAATCGATGGGGGAATGTTGTTCATGAAATAAACGATCATTCTGGTGTTGTCCTCTGGGATGGCATAGATCTGAGCGGTGAACCTTGTCTGGATGGTGTATATTTTTATAAGCTGAGTGGAACTTTGTTCGACGGAACCGAGTTAACCAAACACGGCCCGATTACTTTATTGCGAGGCATACAATAAACCGAATCATTTATAATTACATTCTTATATTGTACCTTTCCCTACATAAGACATTCTAATAATGGCAGCATTTCTTTTTAAATTACATATTGCTAAGATTAGTCCTATGCATAAAATTACATCTGTTTTTACTGCTCTTTTATTGCAGGTTTCTCCATTTATAAGTGCTCAAATTCCTACGGATAGTCTTGTTGCATTTTATTCCTTCAGCGCTAATGCAAACGATGAAAGCGGGAATAATAACCATGCCTCAATTATAAATGCTGAACTAACAGAAGATCGATTTGCTCAGCCGAATAACGCGTACATGTTCAACGGTACCGATCAATTTATTGAAATTCCAGATGCTGACAATTTAAGTATATCCAATACCGATAAACTATCTATCTCTGTTTGGATGCGTTGCGACACACTGAATTTCCCTGCTTCGCAAAGCAGCGGCTATGTGCACTGGATGGGCAAGGGGGTCACCGGACAGCATGAATGGACCTTTCGCATTTACAACTTCGATAGCAACCGTCCGAATCGTACATCATGCTATGCATTTAACTTATCAGGAGGCCTTGGAGCCGGAAGCTATGAAGAAGAAACCATAATTAAAGGCGATTGGATGCATTTTGTTGCGATCTACGATTACCCTGAAAACAGGATCCAGTTGTACAAAAATGGAACACTAAGAGACACAGACCTGTTTAGCGATTACAGTATTATCCCCGGTAACGGATCGGCTCCTCTACGTATTGGAACGCGCGACTTCAATAGTTATTTTAAAGGAGCCATTGACGATATCCGAATTTATAAAAGGATATTGGATACTTCTGAGATAATGAGTCTTTATAACGAAACTCCTCAGGGTACATCCGATTTGGATCCAAATTACCCTGTTAGCGGTTTAATTGTTTACCCGAACCCAGCCAAGAATATAATAAATATTAGTATTGGTAATTGGAGCTATAACAATGATCATGTAATTAAGATCGTAAATTCAAACGGTCAGGTTGTGTGCACAAAGAAAATCATCGAAAAAAAAATTACCCTAAATATCAATGAGTTAAGCGGAACAGGAATGTATAAAATTATATTAAGTAATGGAGAAGGGGAATTAATTACTTCCAGTACTCTTCTAGTTGATTTCTAAATTAAATACATTTTGTTTTGTCATCTGGAGTATTCAATTATTGATTCTGTATTTCTAACCGAACAATTAGTATCTTAGATTATGGAAATTTGTTTTGAAAAACGAAACACATATAATATAAGCCATACTTCAATCACAAATTGATAATGAAACCGCTCATCATTGGTTCTGGGAAATTGGGAATGCGAATAGCGCAATTGTTTGATTACGCGACCGTAACAACCACAAAAATACCCAAGGAAGTATCGTGTTCCGAAAACATAGAAGTGGCACAGTATTACAGCGGTTCGCAAACTGAGTCATTCAATTCACAGAAAGTACTGAATCAGTTAGTACAAAACCACGATTTAATTTTTGTTGTTGTCAGCCCAAATAAGGCGAAATTAGGTGGATTGTCTTTTGATGAAAACTTTTATAGGGTATTCAATACAACATACGATCAAACAACAAAAGAGATCGCTTCGGCAATTAAACACAATGAACACGCTAAAGTTATCTATATCGGTGCGCATACCGTTTATGGAAATTCTGCCACTCCGGTTAATGAAAAATCTGAATTGTACCCGGTTCACAAATGCGCTGAAGCATTGATCAAAGCGGAAGAAAATATAAAAATGTGTCCCAACCATTTAATTCTCCGATTGGGATGGGTTGTGCGTACCGAGGAGCACTGGAAAAATTTTGTGTCAGCTATGTCACAAGCGTATAAATTTCCAGGTGACGGTTCCGCAAGAGGAAATTTCATTCATGAAGAAGATATTTTTGGTGCAATACAATTTTTATTAAATAAAAATGCAGAAGGAATCTACAACGTCGTTAATGATTGTCATTTGAAATGGTCAGTGCTATTTGATCGAATAAGCGAAAAGTACCATATTGACACTATTAAATGGGATCCTGAAATGGAAAATAAGTGGTTCGAAGGCGACCATATTGCTGAAAACTCAAAAATTAAACATGAAGGTTATCAATTTACCAGACCTAACTATTGCGGCATAGATGAGAATTGATATTTAATAAAATGGAAAAAACGGTAGCTTCCCAACAAAAGTTGTTCTACTTGAATGGCACGAAGAATATTACATTCAGAATAGAACAGCTTAGAAAGCTCAAACGGGTTTTAAAAGAAAACGAGCACTTACTTAACGAGGCCATTTATTCTGATTTTAAAAAATCAAGCTTTGAAAACTTCACAACAGAACTTTCGTTGGTTTATCATGACATTAATGAAGCAATTAAAAAGCTGCCACGATGGGCAAAAAAAAAACGAGTCAAAACCAATCTTATTAATTTTCCTGCCAAGAGCTATATTGTCCCTGAACCATTAGGGAACATTCTTATTATTGGTGCCTGGAACTTTCCATATCTGACTTCACTAGCCCCCGTTGCAGCGGCAATGGCTGCAGGGAATACGATTATTTTAAAACCCAGCGAATTATCTTCACATTCAAGTAAGGCCATTCATAAAATGATTTCTGAGAATTTTGACAATAGCTACTTTGCAGTTGTTGAAGGCGGAGTTCCAGAAACCACGCTACTTCTCGAACAGAAATTTGATAAAATTTTCTTCACCGGAAGTTTGGCAGTGGGTAAAATAATCTACAAAGCAGCGAGCAAACACCTAACACCAATAACACTAGAGCTGGGTGGGAAAAGCCCTGCTTTTGTTACCGAAAAATGCGACCTTAAAATCGTAGTCAAACGTCTCATTTGGGCAAAGTATCTGAATTCTGGGCAGGCATGTACGGCTCCCGATTATGTTTTGGTACATAAATCTGTAAAACAGAATTTTCTCGAATTAGCAAAAAAGGAAATTGAACGAGCTGAGTATTCTTTTGACAACGGTAATTATATCCAGATCATTAACGAAGATCACATGCAGCGATTAATAAATCTGCTGAGCGATAAAAATATTTATCATGGCGGAAACTACAATTTAGCCGAGAGATATATAGAACCAACGATCATTGAGAATATCACTTTTGAAGACCCAATAATGCAAGAAGAGATTTTTGGGCCCCTTCTTCCTGTAATAGAATACGATAGATTGGATGATATTATTAAAAAAGTTAAATCACTTCCGAAACCGTTAGCCTGTTATATCTATACGCATGACAACGACACAAAAAATAAAATACTCAAGGAAATTTCTTTTGGCGGCGGAGCTGTAAATGAATCCAACATGCACATCACAAATACCCAAATACCATTTGGAGGTGTCGGTGAAAGTGGTATTGGCTCCTATCATGGTGAATTTGGGTTTAACACTTTTACGCATCACAAGGGGATTATTGACAAGCCTACATGGTTTGACCCCAATCTTAGATACTTCCCATACAATCTTAAAAAATTGAAATGGATCAAACGATTTTTACGGCAAAAATAGAATGAGTGGAACACGACTATGATTTCATAATAATAGGTAGTGGATTTGGCGGCTCTGTCAGTGCATTAAGACTTTCGGAAAAAGGCTACAAAGTTCTGGTTGTAGAAAAAGGAAAATGGTACAAATCGAAGGATTTTGCCAAAACCAACTGGAACTTGAGAAAATGGCTGTGGATCCCATTTTTACGCTGTTTTGGTATTATGAAATTAACTATTTTCAGACATGTTGCCATCCTATCCGGAACAGGTGTTGGTGGCGGTTCTTTGGTTTATGCAAACACCTTACCCGTACCCAAATCGGATTTTTATGAAACAGGGAGCTGGAGCGAACTTAACGATTGGGAGAAAGAACTTATACCCTACTACGATAAGGCAAAAAGAATGCTGGGAGTAACCAGAAACCCAAAAATATTCAACGGAGATTTTGAATTGGAGCAGCTAGCCAAGGAAATGGGCAAAGAAAACGAGTTTGAGCACACTAACGTAGGCGTTTATTTTGGAAGGGAGAATGAAACAGTTAAAGACCCCTACTTTAACGGGCAAGGTCCGGATAGAAGTGGCTGTGTATTTTGCGGAGGCTGTATGACCGGTTGCAGACATAATTCGAAAAACTCTTTGGATAAAAATTACTTGTTTTTGGCCCAAAATAACAGTGCAAAAATCATAGCCGAAAATGAAGTTTACGATATTATTCCATTAAATAATGAAGATGGGGCGACAGGGTATGAATTAAAGACACGCTCAAGCACAAGAATATTTAAGAAAAGGAAAACCTATACTGCTAAAGGAGTTATTCTTTCGGGTGGTGTTCTTGGAACAATCAAGCTCCTATTGAAAATAAATACTAGATCACTCCCACGCTTATCGCCCCGACTTGGTGACGATATCAGAACCAACAATGAAACCCTTATCAGTGTCTCAAAACTTGACAGAAAGCAAGATGTTTCCAAAGGAATAGCAATAGGCAGTATCCTTCATACCGATAAGGACAGCCATTTGGAAATAGTCAGATACGCAAAGGGCTCGGGTTTCTGGAAGATTTTTCATTTGCCCTATACAACCGGTAGCAATGCATTCATAAGAATTCTAAAAATGATCGGTTCCTTTGCAAGAGCACCACTAAGTTATTTTAAAATATACTTTGTGAACAATTGGTCCAAAAGCACGGTAGTTCTTTTGTTCATGCAAACCATTGACAGTAAGTTGAAATTTAGAAGAAACATTTTTGGCCGAATGACCTCATCTATCGGCTCCGGCAAAAGACCAAGTCCATATATAGCGGAGTCCATCGAATTATCAAAAAAGTACAAAAAGATCGCTAGGGGAAAAGCAACTTCTTTTGCTCTGGAAACACTCGCAGGGATTCCATCTACCGCGCATATATTGGGAGGGGCTGTTATGGGTAAAAATCGAGATCATGGAGTGATCGATAAAAACAATAAAGTATTCGGATATGAGAACATGTATGTTGTTGATGGTTCTATGATTTCAGCCAATCCGGGAGTTAATCCGTCGCTATCGATAACAGCCATAGCAGAACGGGCCATGGACCAAATTCCCATTAAAAATGTTTCTCATGATAGAAATCAATAAGGCATCCCAGATTAGATATATTTTTTTTCTGATTGTTTTTGTGAATTAAAACATTCATTCATAGATAATTAGTTTTCCATAATAAAAAATTATACCTTACAAGTTAGCATCTTTATAACTTAATTTAAACGCTATCTAATGAAGTATTCTGTTCAAATACTTAGTGTTAGTCTGGTCTTGTGGATGTGTTGTTCATCCTATTGGTACGTGCACAATATAAAAGACTTGAACTCCAAACAAACTACCTCTTCTCATAAAACATCTGAAACATCTGAATTACCAGATGCACCTAAAAACGTTGATAAAAAAAAGGATACGGCAGTTTCTTCGAAAGCAGAAAATAATACGAATTCCAATAAGAAAGTGGAAAGCATTGAAAATAAGGTGCTTTATTTTGAATCCGGGGAAGAGAACTTAAAACTTGATAATGAGATTAATTCATATTTTAATACGCTCCGATCATTTATGAAGCAACACAAGGCCAAGAGGATCAATGTAGTCGGGCACACCGATATAATTGGCAATGAAGAAGATAATATGGCACTTGGACTCCAAAGAGCCGAGTTTGTTAAGAATTTACTTGTTGAGAAAGGTATTCGAGCCGGTCAGATTCGCACGCTGTCAATGGGAGAGAAAAATCCTGTTTCGTTAAACGGTTCAGCAAATGAGAGCGACTTAGACCGAAGGGTAGAGATTTATATAAATTAATATTAAATAAACAAAATTATGGGAGGAGCTCTGTTTGAAATAATAATCATGCTTGTCGTTGCAGCAGGTTTAGGGTTTGGTATTGCTTGGTTCTTTCAAAAGAACAAACTAGATAAATTACAGGCTTTATACGACCAAAAAGTAACCGATCATAACAACCTCAGTAAAAAACACGAAGATCTAACAAGAAGCCACACTGCTACTAAAGCAGAATTAGAAGACCGGAAATCGGAAATAAACAAACTCAATGATACTGTTAAGGGATTGAACTCGGACCTTGACAACAGTAAAAAGGAAGCAGCACGATTAAGTGGTGAGCTGGACACATCGAATTCCGGCTTAAAAGAAGCTCAGGAGCAAAATGAAAAAACGACATCTGAATTAGCTAAAGCACAAGCAGAGCTGCAAGAAATGAGCGATCAAAATGAAAAGCTAAAAGCAAGGTTGGATTCTGAGAGTTAAAAAATTGCTTATGTTATAATAAACCGAATTATTGGAAGGTATGGCATAAGAATTGTATAGGAGAATGGTCGGTAAATACATAATGAATATCATAAAGAAAATATAATGGTATTTACTAAAATGAACAAAGAGCTAAAAGAGATTAAGTGGGTAAAGGAGTTATTTTAATTTTTGTTGTTTTATTTTCTTGTCAACAAAAAAACATAGAAAGCCCCAGGATATACCCTGGAATGGAAGGGCCCACCACAAAACACCTTGGAGACATTACAATTTCTTATGGATACCAGGATGCCTCCGTCCCCCCAGATTACCATAGAAGCTATACCATTATTCTGACAAATGAAAATTATAGATTTCTAGTTGATTCATATGGAGAAATAATAAAAGACACAACAATTATTTTAACGAATCAAAAAGAAAGGGTGCAACAAGCCCTAGATGCTTTTAAAGAATATAAAATAAAGAACATTAAAAACAAGTCAGAAGATGTTGGCTGTACTGGAGGAAATGGAGAATTTATTGAAATCACAAAGGATGGGCAGGATTTTTTCTATGGATCAAATTATTACTGTGCCGGAAAGACATTAGGGAATCTCTCAGGGGACATTAGCTCGTTTTTAAACGAGCTTAAAAGAGAAGTTGACACGAAAGTGTTTAAATATGATTAAAAAGGACTGGGGGCCGATGGAAATACGAGATTCTAACAACCTAATACATACATCTGTTGAAATAGCTTTACAACGCATTTCAAACATAATTTTTATCTTAGCAGACTTCGATAAACGGAATCGCAGAAATGAACACTATTTGATTTTTGAAAATTTAACGTAAGCAACATGAAAAAGACTTTATTATTTTCTCTGATAGCACTACTGATCTCTGTAAGTGTTACTGCACAGAACAAAAAAGAACAAGATCAAAAATCCATAAAAAGCATGTGTGGTTGTTATGACGTGCAATTTAACTTCACCGAAACCTTTAGCTATTCAGATGATTCTACATACCAAGAATCGAAAATCAAGCATGAAAAGGTTCTCGAATGGGTGTATCTTCTCGAAGACAATGAAGATAAGATTGTAATGCAACATCTTTTAATTGTGGGTAATCCAATGCGGCCAACAATTGTAAAACACTGGAGGCAAGACTGGTTGTATGAAAATACAGATCTCTATGAATACCACGCCAATAATATATGGAAGTATGTTCAAAAGCAGGAAAATGATGTTCAAGGTCAGTGGACCCAAAAAGTGTTTCAGGTAGACGACAGCCCAAGATATGAAGGTTCTTCAACATGGGTACATGTGGACGGAAGACACTATTGGGAGAATTCTACTGATGCACCTCTACCCCGTCGAGAACATACTACAAGAGATGATTATAATGTCACCTACAGAAGGAACAGACATGAAATTACCAGCGATGGGTGGATCCATGATCAGGACAACGATAAGATCATTAGAGAAGAGGGAACAGAAGATGTGTTGCTGGCACAGGAAAAAGGATTCAACACCTATGTGAAAGTTGCTGATTCAAGATGCAAGGTAGCACAAAACTGGTGGGAAGATAATAAAGCCATGTGGGCTCTGGCCAGAAAAAATTGGGATATTGTTTTTGCCAGAAACACAGATCTAGAGCTTGAATACAAAGTGAACGATTTGAGATTGCATGAAACATTCTATGGCTTAAAACCTGCGGCAAGTAATGCAGAGGTAAAACAGGTTATTGACAGTTTCGTGAAATAATTTTATTTACAACGATCATTCTCTTTTTTTAGATTAAGGTTAAATTTCATCTCTGATACAGAAGAGAAACAGATATTCAATTCGACATGTAATGATAGCTCAGAGCAGAATGTACATATACATTTGTGCCATGGTACATGCATGGAGTCTAAGCACTGATCAAACTTTGTTTCACTACAAACAATGCACCTTCAAGTTTGATAATAACCTAAAATAATTGATTCGAGCTGTGCAAATTACTATCTAACTTCTTACAAAAGTGCAAATCAATTCATCAACAACTTAAAAGTGAATCTGCAATACTAAGAATGCTTCTCCGAATTATTAAGCCATTATCATGGTAGAAATTAGCCATATGCCCGCCAAGACAAATGTGAGTACGCCGTAACCAATTGCTAGGACTAACATCTTATACAGTGCCACCCACCATTTTCTTTCATAAAATTTGATAAGCGCTATATAGAGGTATATTACAATCCCAAAAAATAAAATAATGCCCCCAAACTTGACAGCCACAAAGAACGTCAGAAGCTTGTACAATATTGCTAAAATTATAATAAGTGAATTAAAATGAAGATTGAATACCAGATGATCAATATAGCCAAATTTATTATAGATAAAGCTCCATTTATAGATCAAAGCGATTAAGGGGATGAACAAGAATAGAAAAACCGATAGTCGATCGATCAAAACAGTACCTACCTCAGGATTAAACGCATTTTTTATCGTTTTAGCCGCAATCCACCTTCCGGTAAAATCATCGATTTGCAACGAATCTTTCAAATAATTCTCCATTCCCATAGTACTTTCCCATCGCTTATACTCCTCGTATTTAATTGTCCAGGTGGAATCTGAAATTTGTAATTCAAGTGTATCATCCGGTGTAATAATCGATACTTTCTCATCCGAAAAAAAACGCATTATGGATAGCATAAAAAAGAAAATTAGTGTGACGACCACATACAATCGAACCGGGGAAACATAACTCTTTCGCCTGCCTTTGATAAACTCCCTGGATAAAGTACCTGGCTTAAGAGTTAAGACCTTTACTGTTCTATACAGTTTCGAATCCAGATTAAAAAAAGTATCAATTATTTCGGAAAACAAATAGCGCAGATTCAGCTTCGAAATATTCTTTTGGCCGCATTTAGCACAATACAATTGCGAACCGTATAAATTTTCATCACAATTTTCACACTTCATTGAAACAATTAAAATTAGCACCAAATTACACAAGACATACTATTCTAAATTTAAAAAAATAGTTGCCATTTTACAATGAAACGTTACTTAAAGTGGAACGCCTTTACTGTTCATTAATTGATCTCGAAAATAGAGACATCGATTCAGAAAATATGAAATGTTCGATGCAGATGCACTGAAAGAATCACCCATCGAGGTTATTGAGAGTGTTTTTGAACGTAAAAAGAAAGTTGATTTTAATACGAAGACGGCGAACGGTTTGACCTTCGTTACACTTGACTATACATGCACTTATGATAAGCTTACATTGCACGAAAGGTTGATATTTGTTAAGCGAAAAGATAGCTTTAAGATATATAGCTACGAATTCAATGAAAACAATAGAGAACACAAATCTCTTCTCGGGTAACGTGACCAAAAGAGATCATTTATATAGCTTAGTATTGAACATAGTTCTATATTTATACTGAAAACCACTTAAATGAAAGAAGGCAACAAAGTAGGACCGTACGTCCGAAATGGAATTCTCATAGGATTATTGTTTCCAGTAATGGCCATTGTGATCTGTGTGTTTTTTCTTCATCCGGAAGACGAAGCTGTTTCGCTCCGAAGTGTTCATGAAAACTTCCCATTACTATGGATCATTGACAGTGCTCCATTCGTCCTGGGGTTTATTTCATATGCGGTTGGTAAAAACGTAAGTAAATTGAATACCGAGTTTTTAGATCAGATAAAAGAGATAAACAAGGTCCTAATGGACAATAATTCGCAATTGGAGGTCCTGGTTGACGAGAAAGAGGTTCTATTGAAGGAAATTCATCATCGTGTTAAGAACAATCTTCAGGTAATAACCAGCTTATTGAGCTTACAGAGTAATTTTATTGAAGACGAAAAAGCAAAAGCACTTTTCAGGTATAGCCAGTACAGGATCAATTCAATGGCGATGATACATCAAATGCTCTATAAATCTCAAAACCTTTCAAAAATTAATTTCGATTCTTATGCCACTAAATTAATTGAAGAGCTCATCATGTCTATGAAGGGCACAGATCACAACATAGAGTTCAAATCGAACATACCTGAAATTAATCTCAATATTGACACCGCAATTCCACTTGGATTACTTATCAATGAAATTATTACAAATTCTTTAAAATATGGCATCAGAAAGGACCCCCGCCCCGAACTACACCTTAATATAAAAAGAGCAAAGAAGAACAGTTATATGATGTTCATTGGGGACAACGGTTGTGGGTTTGATGAAAATATCAATTTTAGAAATACAAATTCACTGGGCTTGACGCTGATTCATAAACTAACTATTCAGCTTCAGGGAAGTATTGAAATGGACAGCAAAAGATCTGGAACCAATTACATAATTAATTTTCAAGAAATACAGTCGACTTAATCTGAATTATGAGCATAAAAAATATACTTATTGCTGAGGATGATATGATCATTCAAATGTTTTTGAGTAAGATTATAAATAATGCTGGTTTTAGAGTTGTAGGTGAAGCCAGAAATTATATTGAAATCCTTAAATTGGTTGACAAAACACAACCCGATCTAATAGTAATGGATATTGGTCTCGAAGGAGAAAAGGACGGTATCGAAACCGCTCATATTTTAAACAAAAAAAATAATATCCCCATTTTATTCATTACCGGTAATTCCGATAAGGCCACAATGGATCGTGCTCATGAAGTGGAACCAATTGGAATTATTTTTAAACCCATAGACGAATATAGCCTCATCGATACACTTATTCAAATTAATCGAGAACATAGCAAACACAAATAGAGCAGATTTTGGAATATTTTTTCTAATGACCTACCGACTGCCAATTAACAAACCATTGCCCATTAAAGGCATCTGAAGGGGTTAATACAGTCGCGCTATTCCTTTGCACATAAACTTGAAAGCCTGTAGGTGTAGGTGCGTAGATTGCATTCACACCTGTTAATTCGAAATGAGACCCTGAACCTCCCACACTTGTGAAATACCTTGCTGTTGTGCTATAACCGCATCCGCTGGTATTTACCTGAAGGTAAATAGTATAGGGGTCGTACAGCTGCCAACCAACTCCTGGGGACGTGCTTCCCGCATCAAATTGATTTAGATATCATTGAATTTTGACCAGCTTGAATGTTTTCAACTTTTGCTCGTCTTTGTTGATCGTTAATAGGTATTTTCCCGGCAAAAGGGTTCCAACCTGGATTTCGGTAAATTCTGCAACGAGCAAATCGTACAAGACTATTTTTCCGTTTGCATCATATAATGCAAATGATGCTCCCTCAAATTCAGAGGTTCTGATGTTTATCACTTCACTGGTTGGATTCGGATAAATCATTACCTCTAGCTCTGGCGCATGATCGTCCAATTCCAGGAAGTACCAGTTGGTTTGGTGAAATCCCTGAGTGATGTCATTAGTCCCGTCCGTTCCGGTATTGATCACCACCTCTCCCAGCGTAAAATCGATGCTTCCATTTCCGTTGGAATAAGAATCTCCCTGTGTGGCTATAACTTCCTGTGCTATTATAGTAAATGTAGTTAGCAGCGAAAGCAACACGAGTGTTTTCTTCATCATAATAGTAAATTTAGATATCTAAAATAATCAAATTATTTTCAACAACTCAAAAGCCCAACTTTATCTTGTGGCACATCGCGTGCAAATAGTTAACATTCGTTGTGAAAACATCCATTAAACTATTGCTATCTTTATATGGAAACGATTCACTTTTCGGAACTGTTATACCGTGCAGAAAAGTGATTTTAAGGAGAAGGCAGATGATATTCAAACGTTTTATACTAGTTGGGCTCTTATTCATTGGGCTTCTTTTCTTCTCTTCCTGCTTATCGGTGTATTTTGACCAGCCACAGCCCAAAAATGGAGTTGAACAGAATACAATTCCCGAAGAAATGCAAGGCAGATGGGAAAGCTCTACCAGCACCATAATAATTTCAAAAAATTGCATGATCGCAATAGATCTAGAGGAAAACGACTCAGGAGACCTTATAGCAAAAGATACCACACTTATGTGCCTGTCCGATTCCATCAATATTCAAAAAGCAAACGAGTACTTTATTGTTAATTTATTAGACCGAAATGGTAACTGGGGAATATGTGCAGCAGACATCCTTTCTGACGGCACCATCAATTGGTATTACCCCGCAACAACACCATTTTTCGGGAAAAGAGGTGGTCTAAAAGTCCGAAAAGTAACGTATACGTACAAAAAGGAAACGGGAAAAAGAAAAACATCGCCATTATTCAAAAAATGCCTCAAACCAAACAAAGAAAATTGGGAAATCAACGAGGTATATTACACAGGTCAATTTAAAATTAAGAACATCGATAAAATTATTATTCCCGAAAACTTATTTTGGAGTCTGAAACCGGATGGAACTATCAGTGCTCCTAACTAAAATGAGCATATCGCTACAACTTAATAATCACTCCTAACCCATCTGGATGGATGGATACCTTATCCCAAACCTGATCCAATCGTTTATTGTTCGATTTATAAAAAAAGTACATTACCAGATCGTGAAGTAATAAATAGGAGCCCTGCATCACCAGAGAATTTCCATATCCTTTGAACCGATCAGCGGTCACACCGGTTTTGGTCTTCCCAAAGTTGTCCAGTGCCCAGCCGGTAGCAATGTATCCAATGTCAAGTCCCATGTTCAATACATATACGTTCTCAAGCTTTTTCTGGTATTTATAAACGCTTTCAAAATCTTTTGCTCTGTTCTTGTAGGTTCCTATCAGTCCAGGAATTCCGATACTCAAATTAACCACATTCCAAAAAATATTCATTTGGTGAAAATAGCGCTCTTTACCGGTGCTGCCATTAAAGGCAATGCCCCCAACAGCAATATTGGAAACAGCCCAGGCGTTCAATGAGGTCATACCCATCCTTGAAGTATTGGTTTGACGCTCGTAAACATCAAGAACCAAAGGATCCAATTTTATTGAATCCACTACTATTTGTGACATTGCACACTTTACGCAAAAAACAACACTGATCAAAAACAAAAATCTCATTTTACTAATATACATGAGATATTTGTATCCAAAAAAATAAGAGAACGCAATAGAAATTAAGGTTAGGATTAATTCCTGTTAGAAAGTCTTCTAATAAAAAGTAAAAATCTGCTGCATTAATTGAAGATCATAATACCAAGTGTTTGATACGTATTTAATCTTCTATTTCCATTTTTCGTTCTCTGGTACCATCACTGTATATATAGATCAGTGGAATATTTGTTTTAAATTTTGTTTCGCGCCCCATAAAGTCCACGATCTTGATAAGCTGTTTTTCTTGGCTCGCAATAATCTCTGTTATAATCTCAATTCCAGTATAGTCTACAAGGTAGCAGGCAGAAGTATCCGAACAACCATTTAGCGTAACAACCACCGCATAATTACCCGTAACCGAAGGTGTGAACGACTGGCTCGTTTCACCAGTGATTACAGCTAAGTTGTTGTCGCAATCGAGCCACTGATAGTCAGCTCCGGTCAAATTTGCATTTAATGTTGCACCATTCTGAACCACAGTACTATCTACGGGTTCAATTGACAGAGTTGTTGCGTAAACAGTATCGCAACAAACAGAAGTAACCGTGTCATTATACACTCCTGCCATATATTGCCATGCTCCTCCGACATAAACACTATCAAAAGCACAGATCGTTGTGGATTGATTTATTGTTGCCAGGCTACAATCACTTTCGAATAAAGCAAGCCCTGTCAGCAAGGTTCCTGGATTTCCGGGCATTGCATAGTTAGTGCTGTTTACCGTACAATTGGTTTGTGTGCCTATGGATACCGTAATTCCGGGTTGCCCCCCACTATTATTCAGAACAATACCACCAGGAAGCGATGCTTGATTTATCCAAAGCAAACCGCCTCCGCCTCCACCGCCAGGTCCATTGCAATTAGAAGGTCCGGAATTATCAACACTTCCACCATCTGTGCCATTAGCATTGATTATCAACTGGCCTGTGTACTGACCAACATCCAATAAAACAGTTCCGCCAGCACCACCAGCACCCGCGCCATCGTACGCATTTGCCGGAGTCGTACCTGCATCCACATTTATAGTTTGTCCCTGAGCAACAAAATTCTGTGCTCGTATAATCACAATACCTCCGCCATTGCAGCCCGCAGTTCCAAGCCCAAGATTATTCTCGTGACCTGCTCCTCCGCCTCCTGCAAAAAATATTCTGTTTTCTGCATTGGAATAGCTCAATGAATTACCGCCCACTCCGGGGTAAGTACCACTGCAGGTAAAAGCCGATGCACCAATTCGATGGCCTCCAGCTCCACCAGCACCGGCATTGCCACCGCCGCCACCGCCACTGTTATGGTCATTACCGCCACCACCACCATTTAATTGGGCCCCTCTACCCCCTGTTTTTCCGGAAATATAGGATGCTATTCCCTCTCCTTTCTTGGCTCCTTTGCCTGTCGACACATCATAATGATAAGCAGATGTAAGTGAAAACCAACTGCAAGAATATGTTGATGTGGTTATAACACCACCATGGAATCCAACTCCTTTGAGGTAGATGTCATCGTTCATCGTAAATGTACTTGCACATTCGAAGGCAAGGATACCTCCGATGGATCCGTCCCAGGGCATTGCGGTTACTATACCTGTTGTAGTTGCACTATCGTAAACAGGAACGCGCACCAGCTGTACTATTCCTGAAGGATCATAAGAACGTTGTATGCTTTTGGCAAGAATCTCGTTACTGTTCGGAATAGCACAAATAGTTGCAAATTCATAATTACCCGCATCACCGAGAGATACCGGGTCTCCAAAAGAAGAACTATTGCTCTCGTCTATAACGGCACCCTGCATCTGAATGATCAATACACGATCCCCCACAGAGAATTCCAAAGAAGATCCAACCATCAAGCTGTTTCCGGAAACCGAACTAACATTGGTGTAATCATTAATTACACCTGAAATATTCGTGTTTTGAGCATGAACACCTGTCACCATAAACAAGAGAGTAGCAAATATTTTAAAATGTTTCATAATACAATTGTTTTTCAAGCTATTAAATAGCCAATCAGCACCTTATACAAAAAACTTTTTTCATGTATACGGCTCTATTTAATTCGGTAAGGTCAATCAGCTATTATTTAGCAAGGCGGATTACTGCGTACAACAAACAAATTGCTCCAGTAAACTTTACCGGCCAAACGCTTCGCGCCATGCGCTATTCAGACTAGGTGTCCTATTAGATCTTAATCAATGTCGTGGTATTGTCCTAAATATATGAATTTCAACCGATAAAACGAAAAAATATATTGAAATTCGCCCCGAAAGCACTAAAACGAATCACATACAAATCAAACAGATAAAGGATAGGTAACTCATTTGAAAGGACAAAAGATTCAAATCATGAATACTGCAAAGAATTTTTATTTAGGTGCACACTAATTGCCGTTTTAACCGGTGTGTAGCTACTTTGAACAAGCCAATGATCTGAATCCAGTGTTGAAAAGGTATATTCTCCTTTGACGTATTTATAACAATTAGTAGCACCGGCAAGGCCAACCGAAGGGTCTTCTTTTCCCCATAAATACAAGGTTGGGACATCAATAGCACCTAGTAATGTTCCTTTTTTGGCTCTTTTTTTCAGTTTGAAATTAGCTCTATAGTAATGTAGAGAGGCACTGAGCGCTCCTTTTTCTTTTAATATTCGAATGTAATCTTCAACTTCTTGCGGACTGTGCTCTGTCCACAACTTTCTCAAAAGGCGCATATTCATAAATTTTAAAGCTAATTCAGGCAACAAGGGCAATTGGAACAACCACATGTAATAACTTTTCTTCCTTTGCTCTTTATCGTATAATATGGCGTTAAAAAAACTCTGGGTATGAGGAACAGACAGTGCTGTCCAGCTCAATAAAAGAGCTTTATGGTCGTGCGCAATGTGCCACCCTATTGCAGCGCCCCAATCGTGACCAATCAAATGAAATTTCTCTTTTCCGGTGGTTTTGGCAATTGCCATTACATCTTCCACCAGTTTATCAAGTGTATAATTGTGCTTTCCTTTTGGTCGAGCTCCTTTGCTATACCCTCTTAAATTTGGTGCAATGCAATAATAACCCAAAGAGCTAAGATCCTTCATAAGAGGCACATACATGAAAGAGGTTTCCGGGAATCCATGCAACAGGATCACTAATTCATCAGAGCTGTTCCCAGACACCCTGCAATCGAATATGAAATTGGAAACTTTTATTTTAATTTGTTCGCACTTCAATCTTTGTGTCATTGTACGTTTTTACATTTAACTCTTTAAAGCTTCAGCTTGAGTCCCGCATTGAAGAAGAACCCATCCAAAGGAGCCCATACATCGGTAAACTGGGGCGTATCAGACGGGCCGCTTCGAAGACTTCCGTACCGAGTTTGGCGGGTATCTGTAAAGTTCTCCGCGTTCAGAAAAATGACGAAATTATCAATAGTGCGTTCCACAACAATACCTGTAGTAAATAAAGAAGGTGACCGGAGACCGCTTGTTAAAAGTTGTCCGGATTTATATTCATAATCCCAGCCAATACGCCATTTTCCATCTTCCACAAACAGCAGATCTCCCTTAATGCTGTGCTTTGGATTGAGTAGTAATTCCTGCGTAACACTTCCGTTTTCGATGTACGCATCGGTATAGGTATAACCGAAAAACCAGGTGAATTTCCACACGGTCAGTTTGATCTGTGATTCAAATCCACGGCTGTGCATCAATTCGCCCGAATTTGCATAATGCATCATTCCGGTGGAGTCCGCATTGAGCAGTATTGGATCTGTGATCACATTGTAAAAAAACATTTGATTAACGGATAACAAAACACTGTTCGTTCCGAAATCACTCGTGAATTTAATGTCAAAGTTCCCTCCATAGGATCTTTCTGCCTTTACACTCGTAAGATCTATCGGCTGGATATTGGCATAACCATAGGGCTCGGATTCCTCATTGAATATGGTAGGCATTCTATATCCGAGTCCACCCCCCACGCGGAAGGACAAGGATCTGGTTGCCTTCAATAATGCACTGAGCCGGGGCAATACAAAAAACTCCCCAGCGTTCTTTCCAACCAAGGATGTCCCCTGTGCATGGTCCGTCCGCAGCCCACTTTCCAGAGCCAGCTTCTTGTTGATATCCCAAAGGTGGTTTACATAAAGACCAAAAGTTAAATATTGCTGATCGCGAAGCTGAGTGGTATCCAGTTTTTGTTCCTTGAACTGATCAGAATAAACATTCGCGCCAATGTTCAAAACAGACCGTTCTTTACTTAAGTTAAAATTTACCTCACTGTACGTATTGAGTTGATTACCGGAGAATTGTGCCATTTCTCCAAGAACATTTTGTCTTATATTAATAGCCCGTTGAAAGGAATTAACACTGTTCTTAACGGTAAATCCTGCTGCATTTGAAAATTTATGTTTGTATTGAAATTGTGATGTGTAGCGGGTGCTCTTTTGCTTATCGTAATAAAAATGATTCGTGTCTGCAGCATAATCATCGATCAATCGAACATCTCCTCCCATTCGATCTTCACGAGTGATCATCGCTCCTAAATAGATTTCATTCTTTTTGTTTGGAAACCAGTAAAGCTTCGGATTAAAATTGAATTTGGCCACCTCAGGTACATCGGAAAAACCATCATCATCCGCATCGTATCTTTTGTGTAAATGCATGGAGGCCAGAGTTGTCATGCCAAATTTACCGAACATGCGCGAGGCGAACATATTAAAATCCCGAGCTCCAATGTGGGACATATTCACATGCAGAAGCGTTTCTTCCCGGCCCGGTTTTTTGCTGATCAAGTTGATCAAGCCACCGATAGCTCCACCCCCATAGAGTGTTGAAGCCGACCCCTTAATGTACTCCACCTGACGCAGGTCAAGGGGTGGGATCTGCAATACATCCAGACTACCGGAAAACCCGCCAAACAAAGGAAATCCGTCTTTTAAAATTTGCGTGTAGCGACCGTTCATACCCTGCACCCTGACCACAGAACCATTCGAGGATGCTGAAGTTGTTTGCACCTGAATACCAGTACTATGCGTTATCAAATGAGAAATTTTGCTTGGTTCCATTGACGCTGCCTCATCGATCTCTTCTGTCAGTACTTCGGTTCGCGTGGGAAGATTTGCAACTGTACGATTTGCACGTGTGGCTTCAATATAGATCTCATCCAATTCCTTAATAATCGGAACAAGTGCAACGGTTAATTTTAAAACACTTCCATCTTCAATTTCGATTCTATTTTCCTTAGAAGTGTACCCGATCGAGCTGTATATAATTGATTGTGTACCGCCTGGAACATCCGTTATTACGGCATGGCCCGATTCATTTGTTATTGCTCCTATTTTCAATCCTTTGATTACAACCTTCACCCCATAAATGGGCTCTTTTGTGCTACTATCACGAACCAATACATTACATGTCCCCTGGGCTTTTAGATTGGTGGAAAGAAGCAGAATCAAAAAACAAAATAGATACTTCATAGTTTACTAATTTCTTAAACAAACACAATGTAAGGATTAACACTTTGCCTGCATCAGTATTAATTATTAAAAGTGTAAAATAAACGTTCCGATGTATACTCTTAAAACATCTTTACAAATGGTTAACAGCAACATTTCCAGTAACTTTTCCAGGCTCCTTTCTTCAAATGTTTCAAATAATCATTATTTTTACGTACTCGAAGAAACTGACTTCGACAGGTGATTATCCTAACTGGTGTCATTTAACCGCTAGAAACCGCTTGAACTTTTTTATATTACGGGATGCTTATTCGTTACACCATTAATTTGTGCGAATTTGTATTAATAAATCTATTGCAATGGAAACAAAAGAGAAATTGACAGAAGTGAAGAACTTCATAAACGGGAAATTTGAGAGAAATGGGCAGGAATCAATGAATGTAGAAAATCCGACCACAGGCTCTATAATTTCTTCCATACCACTATCAACGTACGAGGATGTGGATATGGCAGTAAAAGCGGCAAGCGAAGCATTCAAAAGCTGGTCTGCAACAACACTAAAAGAACGAACGCAAATATTTTTCAGGTACCGCGCACTACTTGAAAAGAACATGCACGAATTAACAGAGCTGATCTCGCTTGAAAACGGAAAAAGCTACGACGAATCAAAAGCGGAGGTTGAAAAAAGCATGGAGCTGTGCGAATTCGCGGTTTCACTACCTCAGATCGTGAGCAATGAGGTTCAGGAAGTGAGTAAAGGAGTTGAATGCCGCACGGAACGAAGACCAATTGGAGTCGTTGCCTGCGTTGCGCCATTCAATTTTCCTAATATGGTTCCGCACTGGACAATGCCCAATGCACTGGTGCTCGGCAATACCATGGTCATGAAACCATCGGAGCTGGTTCCATTAAGTGTAGTTAGAATAGCAGAATTACTCAAAGAGGCTGGACTTCCAGACGGGGTGTTCAATGTTGTAAATGGAGGAAAACAAGTCGTTGAAGCATTGTGTGATCACCCAGGGATCGAAGCGGTTTCATTTGTGGGATCAACAGCTGTAGCAAAAATTGTTTACAAACGTGCAACCTCTAATTTAAAACGCTGTGTTGCGCTTGGTGGAGCAAAAAATCATCTGATTGTATTGCCGGATGCTCACCTGGAAATGACAGCTTCGAACGTTGTTTCTTCCATGTCGGGATGTGCAGGTCAACGTTGCATGGCAGCTTCGGTAATGGTAGGAGTAGATAAGGTGCAACACATTATTGACAGAATGGTCGAAGAAGCAAAATCGATCGTTCCAGGTGAAAATCTTGGTTCTGTAATTAGTGCAGCAGCCAAAGAGCGTATCGAAGGGTATATTACCGCTGCTGAAAATGCCGGAGCAACAATATTAGTGGACGGAAGAGGCGCAACGGTTCCGGGTAAAGAAGGCGGTTACTATGTAGGTCCGACGATCATCGACCATGTGACCCCTGATATGAGTGTTGCCTCCGAAGAAATCTTCGGACCGGTGATATCCATCATCAGAGCCAAAGATATCGACCAGGCAATAGCTATTGAAAATAACTCAAATTATGGAAATGCCGCAGCGGTATTTACGCAAAGTGGAGGTCTTGCCAAGCAGGTAATGGAACGAGCAAGCGCAGGTATGATCGGTGTAAATATAGGAGTCCCCGTTCCCAGAGAACCATTTTCGTTCGGTGGATGGAATGAATCTAAATTTGGCGTGAGCGACATCACAGGCAGAAGTTCGATCGAATTCTGGACGCAAAACAAGAAGACCACCATTAAATGGAACGCAGAAGCCAAAACAAACTGGATGAGCTGATCATCCTTGTGGAACACTTTAAAGCAGAACGAAATGAGCGAATTGATATCTTCAACAAAGGAAGTAATTCAAAATAATCTTGATTACACCTTATTCTCCTGGTCCAAACAAGCAGGGCTACACCCCATTCATGCAGAACGTGCCGAGGGCGTGTATGTATATACAGCTGACGGACAACGGATCATTGACTTTTCATCCCAGCTGATGAACGTAAACATTGGTCATGGAAATCAACGCATCACAAAAGCAGTATCCGATCAAATGGAAAAGTTGTCCTTTGTATACCCCGGTTTTGCTACAGAAGCAAGAGGAAAATTGGGTAAAAAGCTGGCTGAATTGACTCCTGGAAATCTGAATAAAGCTTTCTTTACTGTATCGGGTGCCGAAGGAGTTGAAAACGCTATTAAGCTGGCCAGAATGTATACCGGACGACATAAGATCATCTCTCATTATCGCTCCTATCACGGTGCGACCTATGGCGCAATGGCGGCTGGTGGAGATCCAAGAAAGTTCGCGATCGACACCCAAACAGCACCCAATTTCGTGCACGTAGAAAACCCATATGCATACCGCTGTCCCTGGGGAAGCGACTCGGTGGAAGAGTGTGGAGAAAATGCTCTGGAGCATTTGGAACGCGTGATCAAATTTGAAAATCCGAGCAGCATTGCTGCCCTTTTATTCGAAGGAGAATCGGGTTCATCGGGATGCATTAAATATCCTCCCGATTATTGGAAAAAACTACGAAAGCTGGCAGATAAATACGGTATTCTACTTATCGATGACGAGGTAATGAGTGGTTTTGGCAGAACCGGAAAAATGTTCGGAATTGACCACCACGATACAACGCCAGACATCATGGTACTGGCAAAAGGGATCACTTCTGCATACATACCCTTTGGGGCGATAATGGTAAGCGATACGATCGCAAAACATTTTGACGACCTGCCTCTTGCTCTTGGATTAACGTGTTCGGCACATGTTGTAGCCTGTGCTGCAGCGCTTGAGAACATCCAAATAATGGAGGAAGAAAACCTTTGTGAAAAGGCAGCTGAAATGGGTGTCTACTTAGAACAGGAAGTGGCTAAATTAATGGAGAAGCACCCCTCGATCGGTGATTTCAGAAATACCGGATTGCTCGGCTGTATCGAGCTCGTTAAAAACAGAAAAACCAAGGAACCTGTAACCCCTTGGAATGCCTCTGCAGATGAAATGGAACCAACACTTCGCATGGCAGCAAAAATGAAAGAGTTGGGTATGTTCACCTTCGTTCGGTGGAACTGGATATTCATTGCACCCCCCTTGATCATTACCAAAGAAGAGATCGATGAAGGCCTGAAGATCATTTCACAAGTAATCGACATCGCTGACGAATACTACACCGGATAAATGAAAGAAGAAGAGAATATTGAGCTGACTGAAGATCTTTCAGGATCCCCACTTTATAGTGAGGACCTGGCTCCAGTACCCAAAGAAAAGCGGACCTGGACCAAATGGAGCCTGGCAGCACTCTGGGTTGGTATGGCCGTCTGTATTCCGACATATCTACTCGCTTCCTACATGATCAAGGACGGCATGGGCTGGCTGGAATCATTGATCATAATTGGTGCAGCGAACCTGATTATTACTATTCCCATGGTGCTGAACGGTCATGCAGGTGTTAAATATGGCGTACCTTTTCCGGTTATAGGACGGTCTTCATTTGGTACCAAAGGCGTGCATTTACCATCGATTACCCGTGGAATTGTAGCCTGCGGATGGTTCGGTATTCAAACCTGGATCGGAGGAATGGCTATTTACGAGATCATTTATGCCTTTAATGAAGGAGCTACGCCAACCGAGCTTAACTGGTTAATGTTTGCGTGTTTTGGCGTTTTCTGGCTGATGAACATGTACTTTATCTGGAAAGGAACGGACAGTATCAAATGGCTTGAAGAATATTCGGCTCCAATACTCATACTCATGGGAATCGCACTGATCGGCTGGGGAGTATATAATGCCGGTGGGTTTGGTGTTGTTCTGAAGCAGAGCGCACAATTACAAAAGTCCACGGTTGAAGTTGCCGAAGAGGGCAATAGATACAAGGTTCATATCAACGGGATTACGGATGACCAAGGTAAAGTAAAGGCAACGCATTATATTCTTAAGATGGAAAATTCCGAAGAGAAAACCAGCCTAATAGAGCAAGATATGCCAGAGGATGGTAACTTCTACATCGCTAAAGAAAAAACAGCTGAGTGGATGAGCAGTATTCAGTTAGTGGATCGATCCAAATCAAAAACACACAAATCGAGCTGGACACAAATCGATCTTGACCCGGAGCCTGTGGCACCTGTAAACAAATCCTGGCAATACATTAAATGGTTAACAGTGATGCTTGGGTTTTGGGCGACAATGGCGTTGAGTATTTCTGATATTACACGATTTGCCCCTACGCAAAAAGCTCAAAAACAGGGTCAATTTATTGGACTTCCCGGAACGATGATGCTTTATTCTTTCATCGCCATTTTTGTAACCTGTGCCTCTGTACTGATATTTAGTGATGTACTCATAGCTGCTGATGCTCCATGGGACCCCACTGCCCTTTTGGGTAAATTCGAGAATCCCTGGGTGGTAATCGTCGCGCAGGTTTTCATGATCATCGCAACTTTGAGCACCAACATCGCTGCTAATGTAATTGCCCCTTCAAATGCCTTTTCGAACCTGCTCCCCAAAAAAATCAGCTTCAGAGCGGGAGGGACGATTACCGGAATCCTTGGTATATTGATCTGCCCCTGGTGGTTGATGAACGACATTGCGGACATATTAATTCTTGTCAGCGGATTCCTCGGGCCGGTACTTGGTATTATGCTGTGCGATTATTTCTTTATTAGAAAAAAACGTATCGAGCTGGCCGAATTGTACAAAGTAAATGGAGAATACAGCTATACAAAAGGATTTAATGCAAGCGCAATGATCAGCTTGTTGCTCGGAATAGGGGCTGCGCTGATCTGGTACCTTGTTCCAAAATTGACTTTTCTATCCGATTTAGCATGGTTCACAGGATTTTTCATTTCATTCATTGTATATTATGTGCTGATGGCGAAACAAAGCGAAGCTAAATCACGAACACAAAATTAATATGGCCGTACTAATTAAAAATGGAAGAGTTGTCACTGCTGCCGAAGATTACATTGCAGATGTTTATGTAGAAGGGGAGAAAATTGTGGCCATCGGCCGTGAGCTGAATTATTCTGCAGAAAAGATCATCGACGCAACGGGCAAGCTGGTATTTCCGGGTGGAATCGATCCGCACGTTCATTTAGAGATGCCATTTATGGGGACTTATTCTAGTGATGATTACGAAACCGGAACGCGTGCGGCACTCCACGGTGGAACGACATCTGTTATCGAATTTATATTACAGACGCAGGGAGACACACTGCACAATGCACTAAAAGTATGGCAGGACAAATCCCTGCACAAGGCCGTAGGAGACTTTTCGTACCATATGGCAGTGACCGATTTCAACGACGATGTAGCGAAAGAAGTAGTACAAATGATCGAGCAGGAAGGTATTACTTCGTTCAAAACCTTTATGGCCTATAAAGGAGCACTCATGATCGATGATGGCCAGATGGTTGAGCTGATGAAGGTCGTTAAAAAACATGGAGGTCTGGTTACTGTTCATGCAACCAACGGCGACATGATAGACGCGCTTATCGAAAAGAATTTAGCACAGGGCAACACCACACCACTCTACCATTACTTATCGCAACCCGAAATAACTGAAGCGGAAGCTTCAGCTCGCTTTACCGACATGCTGCACTACACTGGCTGTCCGGGATACATCGTTCACATGACCTGCGAAGGAGCGTTGAATGCGGTTAGAAGAGCGACACTTCGCAACCAAAAAGTTTATGTAGAAACCTGTTCGCAGTATTTAATGATCGATGCATCACTTTACCAGCGGGAAGACGGTGCCAAATGGGTTATGAGCCCGCCATTGCGCGAAAAAAAAGATCAAGAAGCTCTTTGGTCGGGGATCAATCAGGGACTTGTCCAGGTAGTTGGAACGGACCATTGTCCTTTCAAGCTGGAGCAAAAAGCGATGGGCAAAGACAACTTTGCAAAGATTCCGAACGGACACCCGGCAATTGAGCACCGAATGGAATTCATGTATTCTGAAGGCGTGCGAAAAGGAAAAATAACGCTGAATAAATTCGTTGAGCTCACTGCAACCAATGCTGCTAAGATCTTTGGAATGTATCCGAAAAAAGGGACGATTGCAATTGGCTCAGACGCCGACCTTGTGATCTTCGATCCCGAAAAAGAACATACGATATCGGTGGACACACACCACATGAACTGCGATTATTCCGGCTACGAAGGCTGGAAGGTAACAGGAAAAACAGAAACTGTGCTGTTGCGAGGACAGCTCGCAATAGAAAATGAGAAATGCCTTTTAAAACCCGGTGATGGGAAATTTATTCCACGAGGAAAAAGCTCGTTGGTGGTATAATAAAAGAAAGAAAAATTCGAGCAAGAAAATAATGAAATTGGTACACCAGGAATTTCAGGAAGACACATCGAGCTAAATTGATCAGTGTGCACTTCAATATAAAACAACAATTATGGCAAGAAAGATAAAATCAGGATTGATACAAATGAGCCTTCCAATGACGGAGGGAGAAGGAACAATACAGGAAATTTGCAGTGCAATGTACGACAAGCATATCCCGTACATCGAAGAGGCCGGAAAACAAGGCGTTCAAATACTTTGCCTGCAGGAAATTTTCAACACCCCTTATTTTTGCCCCGGTCAAGACAGCAAATGGTATGAATCGGCTGAATCCGTTCCGGGTCCAACAACTGAAAAACTTCAGGCGATCGCCAAGAAATACGACATGGTGATCATCGCTCCACTATATGAAAGAGAGCAGGCAGGTTTTCTGTACAATACTGCAGCGGTAATTGATGCAGATGGAAAGTATTTAGGTAAATACCGGAAAAACCACATCCCGCAAACAAATGGCTTTTGGGAAAAATTCTTTTTCAAACCCGGAAATTTAGGCTACCCTGTTTTTCAAACCAAGTATGCCACAATAGGCGTTTACATTTGTTACGACCGCCACTTCCCTGATGGTGCCAGAGCACTCGGATTGAATGGTGCAGAGATCGTTTACAATCCTTCTGCAACCGTTGCCGGTTTAAGTGAATACCTCTGGAAGCTGGAACAACCAGCACACGCAGCAGCCAACGGTTATTTCATGGGGTGTATTAACCGGGTTGGAGAAGAGAAACCCTGGGACCTTGGTAAATTCTACGGTCAATCCTATTTCGTGGATCCAAGGGGACAAATATTTGCAGAGGCATCTCGCGATAACGATGAGTTGCTTGTTGCCGAGTTCGATCTGGATCTAATCGAGGAAGTTCGATCTACATGGCAGTTTTTCAGAGACCGACGTCCTGAAACATATGGCGATCTGACAAAACTATGATCCGAGCTTAAGTTTAGACTCAAAAAAAAACCTATGGCAGAATACAAACGTCCCGAAAATGAACAGGAATTCAAGGAAAACTTCAAGCTGAAGAAACCCCTGATGAATGATACTCAAGCACACTATGAAAGCTCGAGGTGTTTATTTTGTTACGATGCGCCGTGTATGGATGCATGTCCTACCGGTATCGATATACCTCTTTTTATCAAGCAGATACATACCGGAAATGTAGAAGGTGCTGCAAAAACCATTTACGATTCGAACTGGATCGGTAATGCCTGTGGTACGGTCTGCCCTACAGGTGTTCTCTGTGAAGGAGCATGTGTTTACAATAATCAAAATGTAGCACCGTTATTGATCGGCATGCTGCAGAACTACGCAACAAATTCGGTGATAGAATCCGCAAAGCAACTGTTCTTTCCCGGAGAAGATAACGGTAAAAAGGTGGCCATCGTAGGAGCCGGTCCTGCGGGAATAGCATGTGCCTGCGAGCTAAGAACCTTGGGATATACCGTGGATATTTTTGAAGCGAAAAGCCAACCATCCGGACTAACCGTTCATGGAGTTGCACCATATAAGATCTCCAACGAAGAGGTTCTGGCAGAAATGGATTATTTACAAAATCAATTGGGTTATACTGTTAAGTGCAACAGTCCTGTAACAACTAAAGAGCAAATAGCCGAGCTGGAAGCAAATTACGACGCTATATTTCTAGGTGTTGGCGTTGGGCTTACGGCCGATCTAAAAATGAAAGGAGAACAGCTCAACGGTGTGCAGGGTGCAGTGGAGTTCATCGAAGAGCTTCGCATGAAGCATGCTGAAGTGAAGATCGCAAATAAGGTGGTTGTAATTGGCGGTGGTAATACTGCAATGGACGCAGCTTCGGGATCGGCACGAATGGGAGCCGAAGAAGTAACACTGGCCTATCGAAGGGAAAAAGAGGAGATGGGTGCTTACGGTTTTGAATACGACCTTGCTCTTGGAGCCGGTGTTCGCGGTCTTTTTAATGTTTCGCCCGTTGAAATTATTGGAAGCGATAAAGTAGAAGGCGTACGCTTCGTTAAAACGGAAGTGAACGATGGTAGCCTCGATACAATTTCAGGGTCGGAATTTACAATTCCCTGCGAAATGGTCATTAAGGCAACCGGACAGGCAAAGAAAGGATCATTTCTCAGCCTTATCGATGGTCTGGACCTCGACGACAGCATACATATTGTGATCGACAGCAGGAACAATCAAACCACGAACCCAAAGTATTTCGCGGGTGGCGATGCTATAAACGGAGGCGCTGAGGTTGTAAATGCCGCATACGACGGTAAGCTTGCAGCAAACGGAATTCACGAATGGTTGACAAAAAACTAATGGTATGAAAAGAAAGGATGAAATAGATCTGTCTGTAAATTTCGCAGGAATTAAGGCGCCAAATCCATTTTGGCTTGCTTCAGCACCACCTACCAATACCGGGTATCAGGTCATGAAAGCCTTTGATGCAGGCTGGGGAGGCGCAGTATGGAAAACACTGGGCATGCCCACAATTAACGTGTCGAGCCGTTATGGATCCATGAATTATCGAGATACGCGCATTGCGGGTTTAAGCAATATTGAGCTAATCACCGACCGACCTCTGGAAGACAATTTACGCGAGATAGCGGAAGTCAAAAAATATTTTCCAAACCATGCAGTGATTGCATCATTGATGGTGGATACCCGTGAGGAATGGCAAGACATTATCAAACAGGTAGAAGACGTTGGTGCCGACGGGATCGAATTGAATTTCGGTTGCCCGCACGGAATGTGCGAGCGCGGTATGGGATCGGCCGTTGGACAGGATCCCGTAGCTTTAAAAACGATCGTTGGATGGGTAATGGAAGCAGCCAATATTCCGGTAATCACAAAATTATCGCCGAACATATCCCATATTACAGATCCCGGACTGGCAGCAGTGGAGGCAAAAACAGATGCAATATCGCTTATCAATACCGTGAAAAGTATTGTCGGTATCGATCTTGACAGTTACGCCCCCTACCCTGTTGTAGATGGTAAGGGAACCAATGGTGGCTATTGCGGCCCAGCCGTAAAACCGATTGCCTTACACATGCTCAAAGAGCTGACACAGCACCCGGAAATTAAGAACACGCCCATTAGTGGCATTGGTGGAATAGAAACATGGCGCGATGTTGTGGAGTACATTCTGCTCGGCGCAACTTCGGTACAAGTGTGCACGGCAGTAATGCACTATGGCTTTGGTATTGTTCGGGAAATGGAGGCCGGGCTGGTCGGTTTCATGAAAGAAAAAGGCTATAAGACGATCTATGACTTTGCAGGAAAGGCTTTGCCTAATGTGACCGAGTGGAAGCACCTAAATCTTAAAAGCGAGGTAAAAGCGAACATCAATAAAGACAAGTGCATTGGCTGTGATCTATGCTACATTGCGTGCGATGATGGTGCGCATCAGGCGATCGCTTTACCAACCGATGGAGGGCGCATACCTACAATTATTGAAAAGAATTGTGTTGGCTGTAATTTATGTGCCCTTGTTTGTCCTGTGGAAGGTTGCATTACAATGGAGAAGTATGACGATGGTACAAAGCACGAAACATGGAATGAGCTGACAGAATCGGATCGAATCCCGAATACTTTCAACGACGAGCGTGCAGGAGGTAAAGGACACTGGGTCCCGGAACCGGCCGAAGCGTTAAAAATAAAGCGAAAAGACAAATCCGGTTGGAAAAAATAGCACAGATGGATGAATTCATGCGCATGGCGATCGATCAGGCAAAGAAAGGACTTTCAGAAGGGGGTATTCCGATCGGATCGGTGCTGGTTAAAAACGGAAAGCTGGTAGCAAGCGGCAGGAACAAACGCGTACAGGAACAAAACCCTATTCTGCACGGTGAAATGGACTGTTTGAATAACGCCGGAAGGATAGGCTCGTACAGAGATACCGTGATCTATTCTACCCTAATGCCTTGCTATATGTGTGCGGGTACTATTGTACAGTTCAAAATCCCTAAAGTCATTGTCGGTGAGTCAGAAACATTTCCCGGTGCCAGAGAATTCATGGAACAGCACGGTGTGGAGGTGGTCGATTTGAACGATCCCGAATGCATTCAAATGATGAAAAGCTTCATCAAAGAGAAACCGGAATTATGGAACGAGGATATTGGTGAATGAAATACGCCATTGATTGATGGTTGGCGCTATGAACTCAAAGCCCTACGCAATATTTTATTAAAGATCAATACGTTTGCTTAAAGTTGATTTTTAATCAGAAGCTCAGATCCTTATAGTTGTTAAGGTGCGTTAGAAACTTCAGCTCATTTGAATTTCGCTTTATTACTTTTAGTCAACCCCGCAAATGTATATCCCAGTCCAAATCTAATAGAGCGAATAATACCATGACTTCCATCTCCACTTGATCTAATTATAACCGGTGATGTATAATAGACCTCTACCAAAGATGTGCTGCGTTGGTAATACAGGGCATTTAATGCAATGCTCATGTGCACATTTCGACTGAAACGGATTTCTGTTCCGAGTCCAATTCCAAGGTAAAGTTTAGTTTCCTTTGTTCTCGATTCATACCAACAATAAACAGGTTGGTTTTCCAGGCAATCTGGATTGCAATAATCATAAGGTGTCGGTTGATAGTAGACCCAATTAGACATTCTATTTACATTTTTAAAAAATTCTCCTCCTATTGTGATAAACGGCCGGATTAACTCTTTTTTCTTGAATAGATAATGACGGTAATCGAACTGTATTCGGTTGAGCGCAATCTCTCGATTGATTGGGGAGAAAAATTTCGAGCTTACTGAAAAATATTGGTGATCAGTAGCGTAAAAAATTCCAAGTCCCATGATCATTGTATCGTGAAAATTGATTTCATTCACTTTGATTATCCCAAATCGATTATTTTGTCCGAAGGATAGCGTGCAGATCAGTAGTGATGGAAGTAATAGTAGCTTCAACATAGCATAATAACGTAACATTTCATAAGAGTATTATATTCAAAGTGTTAAATTTTGATTGAAAAGGAAAGCTACCTTTCCTTTTCAATTCCAGTTTTCCAACACATGAAAAATCAATGTTATTATATATATTGATCCTAAGCAATGCATAAGAAGATAGTCATTTTCAGATTTGGGCTTTAAACCTTCTGTTTGCATTGTTTTTCTAATAACAAGAATAATACCCATAGATAATACCACTTGGGTAAAATTTGTAATTGAATAGGTTTGGTTTGAAACAATTCTCACCGAAACAAAAGTAAATTCTATCAGAGCTGAAATCAACGTGAGGGCAGCGACCAGCATCATTTGAAAGCTCAACCCAGGTACTACTTGTTTTAGTTGCTTTGCTCTTATAAAAACCAACAGTGGAATAGATGCCGTCAAAAAGAGGATAAAGAAAGTTAAAATATCAAAAGTAGGCCAGTGCATTATTTTAAATAGAACAAGGACCAGTGTCATTGCAAAAATTACTGGAATCACAGCGGTAATCGATTTACGCATGCGATAAGCGGATTCAGAAAAGGTAAGTGAAATACCTGTCATAGAAACAACAAGGAGTACATTTGCAAAAGGCCAATGCATTATTTTAAAAAGCACGCTAAGTGCAAAAGCAGTTCCAAATGCGGGGAGAAGAATATGTTGCACCCAAAGTTTCGACTTTCGTTTGCTAATGGTATACATCACTGAAAGAATAGAGATGCCGCCTAAAGAGATAGAGAGCATAGGGCCCGCACCTGGCCAGTGCATAAACTTAAAAAAGAATCCAACGAATAGAATTGCAGCAATAAGTACCAATGAAAAGAATACGATTTCAATGCTTTTTAATCTCTTCATTTAAACGTTTTTGCTATGCTGCGTTTTAATGCAGTTTAAGTTTTGTTCTGTGTTCGTAGTTTTAATTAACTAAGGATCTATTTTAATAATCTTATTATACTGAATGAACGAGCCTTTATTATACTTTATATAATATGATCCGTTCGTATAACCAGATACATCAATTTGAGTATTGGTGCTTAATATTGAATTTTGATACACTTTTTTTCCAAGCAAATTGTAAATTGTAAGTATGCCATTTATATGCTCAATTGGAATATCCAGATTTAATTTTTCAATGACTGGATTGGGAAAAATATCCAATTCAACAGAATTATCTAAATGTGGTAAACCGACAATATTACAATTTTGTAAATAATTTATTCTATTTGAAGTTTGCAAAGAATCGTTGAAAACAGTAAAAGCATTTTGATTTCCTTTTAAAGAAAAGTCTAACCAAAGATTTAAAAAATCATTCGTTACTTCTTGCTGTTCAAGCCTAGTAATATTAAGGTTTCCGTTGCAAAATGACTCTCCCAAACTGCAAATTGAGTTTTCATCAGCAAAGTAACAATGACCACCATTAATTATTTTTACTTGTGTTTTGCAATTTGAATTTAAACTATCATACATAATGTTTTGATGATCTATTGGTGGGGCGACACAGTCATCATCACCAGAGAAAATAAGTGAAGGAACAGTTATTCCGCTTGCAGCCGAAATTGCAGATGGGGTAGTTTCTGCCGCTGCAAAATTGATCAAAGCATGTATGCTTGAATTGTTTTCTGCAGCTAGAAAAGAAGCTCCACCACCCATTGAATGACCAATAAGACCTGTTTCCGGAGCTAATGAATTAAAGAATAATGAAGTGTTGTCTTGCGTTTCAATTTGCATCTGTGTAGCCAGAAACTTTAAATCCTCTCCGAATTGTTGATGGTCCGGAGTTATACCCATTTCAGTAGTAGGAAAACAAATAACATATCCGTTTGGAACTATTTCAGTCCAAAAATTTTGATAAGAATCCCAACCCATTAAAAATCCATGTCCAAAAACCAAAACAGGGAAGGCTCCAGCCGAAACGGGTTGGTTTTGTCCAGGGTTATCTGCTGGATAATAGATTTCCGTTGCTATGTCCCTGTTTCTAATGCTATCATAAAAAACTACAGAGGTATTAGCCACACTAAATGTCTGTGCTAAGGTGGTCGAAGAAAAAACAAATAAACTAACCAGCAAGAAAGAACCTTTTAAGAAGATATCAAAAGACATTTTAAAAAATAGATTCATAAATTTCTTGTTTTTTTTGTAGTTATGATGCACAACGTTTGGTTAAGCCGCGTTTTAATGCAGTTTAGGTTTTGTTGGCAATAGTTAGTGGATTTAGGCTATCGTATATGGCATTGTTTAACGCGGTTGTATTAAAGTCTTCAGGCGTTTTTATACCATCTAAACCATTGTCGATGAGGAATTGTAAAATGGGTTTGATCTGTCTGGCGTAAATTTCTACGTTTTCTGATCGATCTGAATCATCCCCGAAAGAGGGCCATGAATACGAACTGACAGAAGTTCTTATTTGTCGAGGTGTAAGTTGATATTCCTTAGGAATATAGGACTCATCTGTAAAAGCATCATGATCTCTATGAAAGATAGGGCGACCATATTCTTTGTCTTTTCCGGTTGGAATACCTTGGATTCCCTTTACTACATGAGTCTCTCCAGAAACATCGTATTTATCAGCAGAAACATCACAGATAACGGCATCCTTCGGCATAACCTCTAGTTGCTCTTTGTCAATAATATGAAGATGGTTTTTTCCTTCTGGGCGGTAAGTTGCATCTATCAGAATGTCTGCATTGGGTAGAATGTACTTATTCATGAAGTCTTTATCTCCGGTTTCTCTAAATCCTAAAGCGACTACCGCAATTTTGCAATTACCATTCGCTACCAATTCCTGGCGTAAGCCGGTATAGCGAAAGTTTGCCAAAGCATTAATAGCATGTGCTCCTACTTTTCCAGTACCCATTACAAAGGCCTTAATATGTTCTCTATAGGGCGAAAACCATTTGTCGTCTCCCCAAGATTCTTTCAAGGCTATCAAGGATGCTTTAACCGCATTAAAACTTGTTGCTCTCAAGTCTTCTACCATTCTTCTGTTTGTAGCAGGATCTATTAATTCATCCAAAGAGATCGTATGAATTTTCCGATCGTAGAACAATCTATTTCTGACATCATGGGTGTTATAATGCAGGAATGCCAATAACGTTTGACCTTCTTTCATCATATCTATTTCTCTAGCTGAAGGAGCAGTAATGCAGATGATGTAATCAGAATGGGAAAAGACTTCAGCCTTAGGTTTAAAAGAAACATTTTCAACTTGATATTCTGAACCATCAAACCCAATATCCTCGCCATAGCCATCTTCTAAGTATAAGAGGACCTTATTTGATCTAGCAATAGATAATATTAAATGAGGTGGATAGGATCGTCTAATGCCTTTGATCAGATCCATTTGAGGAAACCCGAATATCTTCATAAATAGTTTTCTGTTTAATTTGTTGCCAACGACTCGCTAAAAAACATGGCGTATTATTTTGGCTAAAGATACATCTTTATTTTTCCAATAAATTCCCATTTTACACTCCGCTTCCCTATGGGCCATTCTCCTTCGCCCTCATTTTAGACAGGGTGTTTAACTCGATAGCGATCAGGGCGATCAAAACAAATAGCTCGAGCACAAAATATACCATCCCCAGCGAGGTAAGCACATCGTAAAAGTACAAGACAAGCCCAATCGTGACACAACAGTACAAAATATTTGCAACGGTAATGGCCAGCAAGAAAGGTTTATGTTGCGCAGTCAAAAGAAATCGGCAACACATCGAGTAAACAGCAAAAACGCCGGCTATAGAGGCCAGAACATAAAGTACCGGTACCGGCATGCCAATACGATCTTCCATGCCGACCAAAACCACACCCAAAAAAAGTGCAGACAAAACGCCACCCATACCGTCGATAAAAAAGACTTTTTTTGGGTTTGAAGTTAGGTTTTGGAGCATCTATCGAGATTCTGGTTTCATTATTTTAAAAATAACTTGACCTTCTCAAACACCCAAGCCGGACCAATCAATAAAAATTGCAGGTCTTTCAAAAAGGATGGTTTTTTTCCTTCGATGTGGTGTCCGTAAAACTGCCCGATCCATGCAAGTGCAAACAAGATCAGTGACGCCCATAAGAGATCGACGTATTCAGAAAGTAAAAAGTTTCCGATCATACAGAGAGCCGCAAACACTATCATTTGTATAAATACGCCCAGAGAAAGCCGCAGGTAGAATACTGCAGGAAGCAGCATTGCAACTATTGCCCAGTTCGAGAGCAGTAAATGATCGTTCCCGGTAGCTTTAATTAATAAACCATTCGGTATGCTCATAAACAAACCAACAATACTGAAAAATATAAGCGGCACACATATAAAATGGATCCTTTGGTTGGTAGGGTTCTGATGGCTTTCGGCATATTCACTAAACCATTGCTCAATTGATCTTTTAGACATATACGGACTTTTACTAAAGGTAGAGAATAATTTGGGAAACTGACGACAAGCGAAATTAGCCTTATTTACACACAAGTTTCAAGCTAGTTAAACAGTAGCTTAACGTAAAAAGAGGGTTTAAATAGTTCTTTTTTCAGGTCTAGGTCATCAAGCATCGAGGTCAACAGCATTCTGACAGATTCATTCTTGTTTGCTTTTTTAACCACAAAATTAAATAGCCTCGGGTACTTCAATAACTTTTGCATTCCTCTGCTGACCCGTAGTTCACGCCACATTTTATGGTAAATAATGCCGTCGTATTTTTTATTGTATAAAGCATCGAATCGATTTTCAATTACGCAGTCTTTAATGTGATCTGCCGCTAATCGTCCACTTCTGATCGCATTACCAATGCCTTCACCCGTAAAAGGGTCAATCAAGCTCGCTGCATCGCCCAACAGCAAAAATCTATCTCCAGAAATGGGTCTTTTTTTAGATCCAATTGGCAAGCCAAAGCCCTGAGGTTTTTCTAATTGTTGCGCATTTTTAAAACGCTCTTTCAGGTTAGGATGCGTGGCAACAATCTCTTCCAGCTTTTTCTTGAGATCAACCTTTTGCTTGCTTACCTCACTGGAAAGCATTCCCAAACCGATATTGGCTTGTCCGTTTTTTAACGGGAATACCCAAAAATACCCCGGTAGAATGCCGTCATAAAAATGCAGCTCAATATGATTCTTCTCGTGGAAATTTTCAACACCGGAGTAATACTGCCGCAATCCGGCACAATAATGCTGTTTTTCTACCTTGATCTTGCCTAATTTTTTATTTACAATAGAATGTGCTCCATCTGCTCCAATAACAATTTCAGCATTAAAGGTTTTGTTATTCGCATCCACAGTGACACGATCGTTAACAACATTAATATCCGCAACGTGATGCTCCTGATAAACCGTTACGTTCGGCAGGTCTTTGATTTGATCGAACCAAAAGTTGTCAAAATCAACCCTCTTGGAAATATACCCTGCAGCCTTTCCGTAGTTTGGGTTTTTAAAGTCGATGTCGAGCTTGCTGCCATTTGGTGCAAAGAAACGCACCCCCTGAGATGGCAATTTATCGGCAAACTCTTCAAAGCGTGCAGCCAATTCGCTATCTATTCTATAGAATTGATTTATTACATCAGCACTAAGCGCATCGCCACAAATTTTGTCTCTTGGGAAAACGGATTTTTCAATTAATGCAATGTTCAGACCTTCGTTGCGAAGCGAATAGATAAAGGAACACCCAGCGGGGCCGGCACCTACAACTATGATATCAAAATTCAGCGCTTCCATTTTGGCTCAAAACTAGCTTTTTGCTGCCAATTACAGCCCTGTACCGGCGTTTTTTGTGCCCTCGTTAAGATAACCGGTCACCGCTAAAATAAAGCCCATGCTTACGCATGGGCTCTGCTTTATTGAAAAACTTTTTATCTGATAATCACAATCTGTTTTGTGTATACCATATTATTTGTAATCACTCTAACAGTGTACTTACCAGCTGCTAAAGCTGATCCATCAACTTTTCCAGTAAGCACATCAGTTGGTAATGAGATCATTCTTCCTAATCCATCAACAACAAGAATCTGGTCTATAACTCCATCACAATCAACGCTAAAGTTCCCATCATTAATTGGGTTGGGGTAGATGTTGATTGCATTGTTATCTAACGCAACAATTCCTGTGAAGTCAACAAGGATACAAGCCGAAGTGTCTGTACAGTTACCATTTTCCACTTGTACTGCGTAATTACCAGTAACAGTAGGAGTATAAGATTGATTTGTTTCACCTGGAATAGCTTGGCCAGTTGCACAATCTATCCATTGATACGTCAAATTAGAATCATCCGCACTAATTGTTGTTCCGGTTAATGTAGCGCCATTATCTATAGTTACTACGAATACATCTTGAGTTTGAGAAGCAGTGTTTCCGTTGCCATCGTCATACGTCCAAGTTACTGTTGTTGGTCCTGGAGCTGTGATCGGGAAACTAACATCTGGCGTTCCGTTTATAGAACCTGTACAGTAGTCAGTTGCTGTAGCGGTCGGAGGCGTTGCATCATTGCATCCCGTGTAATCAGGTAAAACTGTAACATCAGGAGCTGGAGCGGCAACATCATTCAATGTAATATTTTGAGTTTGAGTTGATACGTTTCCGTTTCCATCATCATACGTCCATGTTATAACCGTTAAACCTTGAGTATTTAAAGGGAAAGTAACGTCTGGCACTCCTGAAATAGATCCAGCACACATATCGGTAGCAGTTGGAATAGGTGCTGTGAAATCACATTGACCTCCTAAATTCGGCAAATTTGGATTATCCGCAACTGGAGCAGTTGCATCAATACCAGATATAATAATATTTTGAGTTTGTGTTATGGTATTCGTTCCGTCGTTGAAAGTCCAAGTTATAATTGTTGTTCCAACTGTTGTAACAGGGAAAGTAACATCTGGAGACCCGGCAAGACCACTAACACAATTGTTACTTGCGGTAGGCGGAGTGGCTGAGTTAACAACGCAATCTTCTATAATATCTGGTAACGAAGCAGCGTCAGCAACTAAGGATCCTGCTGTTGGATTACAAGCAACGGTAATGATGATCATTCCATCACCAATCTGAACACCAGCTAAATTAACAGGGTTAGATCCATTATTATATGAACCTCCTCCTCCTCCTGCTGCGCAGCATGTGGAACTGTTGTTGTTTGCTCCGCCACCGCCACTATAGCCACCGCCGCCACCTCCGCGGACGTTATTCCAGCTGCTTGTTCCGCCGCCACATCCAAATCCGCCAGTACCTTCATCGATACCACCCAGACCACCATTGATAAAGGCTTGACCAGCCGCTAGACCGTCACCATTTCCAAGAAGACCGCCACCGCCGTCTGCACTAGAGGCTTGCATGCCACCCATGCCGTTTGTTCCGCCTGCACCGACAATAGAACCAACAGTTCCAGAGGCTCCAGCTTCAGTAATTTGAGCATCACTTGATGTTGAGAAGGACGCTGTATGATTTCCGCCACCGCCACCAGCAATAATTAAAGGGGTGTTATTCGTATAAGTAACAAATGATCCACCGCCACCACCATACTGATTGTTGTAACCAGTATTAGGCCAGTCAAAATAATGTCCTGCTTCTTGTCCGACAAGAATTTTCAGTGTAGTTCCAGCGGTAAGCATAAATTCACCAGACATGTGGGCTCCACGTCCACCAAATGATCCGTATCCTTGCCCACCATAAGTATCAATGATATAGACAGCTGTAAATGGAACATCCCAATATTGAATTCCTCCTGTGCACGTTACGGCACCGGCAAGATTTGTTGCTACATATTCAGCGTCAACCATAACTTGGGTAGGCCCAATATTACCGGTTGCAGTTGCAGTTGTGAAGGTATACGTTTGAGCAATACCTATACTGCTTAAAATGGAAAAAGCTAGAATTAAGCCATTCCTCAAAGAGTAGAATTTTGTCATGTAGTAGTGTTTAAGTTTCTGTCGCTGTATTTTTAGTTACAAACTTAAATATACATATTTTTGAGCATTATCCATAAGCAACAGCAGTATCCAAAAACAATCAACATGTTAGCAGTTTATTTAAACGGAGATTCTCTTTAAGCTACACTTTTTGGATGATGTAGATAAGACAATTAAGTTTGATCCAATACGAATTACTCACTCTTTTACAAAGCGTATCTACAATTGGAATTAAAAATCAATTTTTAATTATCTGTGAAATATAAAATTGCTCATCAGTATTAATTTGTAAGATATAATGGCCATTTTCCAGGTCTTTCATATCTACTATTTCTTCCTTAGTGCCTTTTCCAAAAAGCACTTTTTTGCCCACACTGTTAAATACTGTAAAATTAAAATCCCCTTCCAGATTGATGTTTATGAGCCCGCTAGTTGGGTTAGGATAGACTGCCACATTGATGCTTAAATCATCCAGGTCAACCTGAGAATAAATAGTGTAACCAACAGTGATGCTACATCCGAACGCATCTGTTATTACACACACATAGTTACCTGCACTAAGTCCGGAAGGATCCTCAACATTGCCTGCACCATTATCCCATTGATAGGATAAAGGCAAAGCGCCACCAGTTACATTAATATCAATGGACCCATCATTACCGAATAATTCATCTTGAGTATTGCCCAATACTGTCATGGCAGTTGCAACATTTACTTCTACTGTGTCTGAGTTGGTACATCCTGTTGCGATATCTGTACCAATTACAATATATGTGCTTACACCGATAGGAGGATTGAAGGGGATTCCGTCAGAAACCCCATTGTTCCAGGAATAAATATCTGCCGTTCCATTTCCAGACAGCGCAATATTAGATCCATCGGTGCAAATAATCATGTCCGCACCTCCGTCAACAATTGGCAAAGCGATCACTGTTATTGCCACAGTAAATCCACAATCTCCTGGATCTGAACTTGAAGCAGTGTAATTTGTCGTTCCTATTGGTGCTGCAAAGGGTACGCCATTTAAGACACCATTATCCCATGTAATTGTTGCACCACTCGGAGAAGTTGCGCTTAAAGTAACAAGTTCTCCATCACATAAATCAGTTGCAGATATGTTTGTATTTAATCCGACACATAAAGGAGTGATTACAACCATTCCTTCTCCGCTATGAATACCTGATGTATGGCTAACTGCCAGAGCTCCCGGAACGGTATATCCGCTTCCACCGCCACCAGCTCCATTATAACCAAAACAATCTCCGCCACCACCACCGCCGTAATAACCACCGCCGCCGCCGCCAGTGTCTCCGGGGGACGCAGCTCCATCTCCACCAATACCCATTGTTCCACCACTTGCGCCACCAACAGACTGGGACCCACCAGTTCCACCCTGACATGCATTTTGCCAAGCCAACCCATTACCACCTAACAGCCCACCGCCGGCACCACCATCACCTGAACCAACTCCTTGTCCCCATCCACTAGGCCAGGCCGTTTCATATGCACCACCGCCACCACCACCGGCAACAATAATCCGATTTACGAATGCTGCACCCAGTTGTCGGACATCTGATGCGCCACCACCACCTGAAGAACTTACACCATTGCCACCACCGTTAAATCCACCAGTAACGTCTGATGCACCCTGACCGCCGACAAAAATATTCAAAGTCTCTCCAGGAATAACAGCAAATTCACCTGTAACATAACCTCCTAATCCACCATTACCAAATCCTACAGGCGACGACCCTCCTTCTGCACCATAGGCTTCTAATTGAATTGAAGTAACTCCGGAAGGAACGACATATGTCTGCATTGTTCCAGTATAATTAAATATTGTTTGTGTCAGACCGATGAATGGTAAAAGGCTAAAAAATGCAAAAGCAATGAGTAGTTTTTTCATAGTGGTAGTTTTTCGAAAAGGAAAGATAGTGATTTTAAGGGAATCACTCCTTCACAAAGCGTATTCTTTCGGTTCCGTTAGCGTGTGTAATGGATAGGAAATAGGTTCCGCTGCTGAGTGTTGAGACGTCTATTTTCTCTGTGCCGACTTTCAATACTGCTATTACCCTACCCGCAGAAGACACAAGCTCCATGCTTTTTATGTCCGTTACATTTTCAACCCCTTCAATGGTGATAAAATCACTTGTTGGGTTTGGTGTAAGGAAGATCGGTTGGTGGTTGAGTTCTTCAATTCCGGTATGGTTCATCGTCAGGGTGATCGTTATTACACTATCGCATCCTGCAGCATTAGGTATGGTATCGTTGAACACGCCGCTTGTTGTATAAACAGCACCACTTGGCGCGGTATACGAATCCAGGGCCGTTTCGGAAATACTGCTTGTAGTTGAAGTGTTCACCGTAAGATCGATGGTAATGGTACTGTCGCAACCTGCTGCGTTTTGTATCACTGCAGTATACATTCCGGTGGAGGTATATATCATTCCATCCGGTGCAGTGTAGGTATCACATGCAGTTTCTGTAGCCGAGCCACTGCTCGCGTAATTAACCGTAAGGTTCAGTGTCGCAGTAGAATCGCATCCTTCCAAATTGGTAAGCACTTCGGTAAAGCTACCACTCGATGTATAGGTAACGCCACTTGCCGACCAGGTGTAGCTGTTGCATGCAGTAATACTTGCCGAACCGCTGTTTGCATAATTGATCGTAAGGTTCAGTGTTGCAGTAGAATCGCACCCTTCCAAATTGGTGAGCACTTCAGTAAAGCTACCACTCGATGTATAGGTAACGCCACTTGCCGACCAGGTGTAGCTGTCGCACGCAGTAATACTTGCCGAACCACTGTTTGCATAATTGATCGTAAGGTTAAGTGTTGCAGTAGAGTCGCATCCTTCCAGATTGGTAAGCACTTCAGTAAAGCTACCACTCGATGTATAGGTAACGCCACTTGCCGACCAGGTGTAGCTGTTGCAGGCAGTAATACTTGCCGAGCCACTGTTTGCATAATT